>Ga0307378_10002434_pt1 | contig 28542 bp, 22 predicted proteins | sample UN1MG_FD_202238 | JGI IMG/M metagenome (GOLD analysis project Ga0307378, IMG submission 202238) | Soil microbial communities from Risofladan, Vaasa, Finland - UN-1 | ecosystem: Environmental > Terrestrial > Soil > Coastal area > Acid sulfate soil | place: Finland: Risofladan, Vaasa | collected... | reverse complement strand
TTAGTATCCGCAAGTCACGGGCGACGGTGACGGTCTCCTGGAAGACGGCTTCAATCAGCTCTTTGCTATCCCTCCTGAAGTTGCAGATCGTTCTGAAGTCAGGCTTCTCATTCCCTGTGAGGTACATATAAATCACATTTTCGTGCGCCAGCTTGTCAATCTTCCGCGACGACCACACTCCATCAATTGCCGCCTGTACCAGCAGTCGAAGCAGCATCCGCCGTGGATACGCCGGATTGCCAGGCCCTGACCTGTACCTATTCTCCACCCCGCTGACATCTATGCACGCCACCACCGCAGCCACCAGGTTGCAGATGTGGTTCTCATCTATTAAATCGGCAATGGATGGTGGAAACAGCCATGATTGCCCAATCTTATCCTCTCGAACCGTCATATTCAATCATCTCCTCTTAGCTCTCATTTATAGTATAAATACTTGATATGAACCACTAATATAAAAATCAACCGGTTTTTGCACGTCCAATAATTCATAGACACGTTAACACAAGCTGGAAGGATAGCAAGTGAGCTTTAGATCTAAGTGTATTCTATCGATTCGTAGATAATTGTTGGACAGCCTCGTGAAAGGTCTAATGGATAGTAGGCGAAATAATATTAGGACTCAACACTCTTCGCCCGCTTCTCGACGCTTAATACAAGGTCGTCCTGAACCAGTACGAGGGGCACTTGTACGGTAGAAGATGGACTATCCGTCATATTAGTAGTTATAACTCTAAGATACTTTGTTTTACAAAACGTTAAAAATACGCTAAAACCGTATCGCATCCATCAGCAACTTGATGTGCTCGCCTATCTCGTGATATTTACGATGCCGCTGCGTGGGCCAGTACGAAGGAATCAACGTGATATCAGCCTTACCTGAAATCTCTACTTCCAATACGCTTCCTGCCACTTTGGATACAGTAGTACCACTCAGGTCTACGGAATCGTGCACCTGCACGGCTCGCAGATCGCGTAGGCATGACAGTCCCTGGAGCGCTGTCCGTCCTAATAAGCAAATGCCGTCGGGCTTGATACATGCCAGCTCCCGTTTGAGGTGCTCTGCGGCACAGAGTTTTATAACTCGGCCACGTGGCGCGGTGTTGCACCCATCTCGTGCTGAGGGGCACTTCACCGTGGGCAGGAGAAAGAAACCAGCATCGTCAAAATCCTTTATCGTGCTGATCTCATAGCCTACGTCGCGTAAGATTCCGAATAGCCTGTTTCGCAGTCGATCATTCGAGTTCTCATTGTAAAAGTAGAACTGGGTATTCAGCGGCGGCGCTTCTGAGATAAAGAGTAGCTTAACGTTCCGCGGCTCCACCGATGGCACTCGCACATCCGGGCATCTGACCCCTGAAAGACCCGCCTCTCTGCACTTCGTACATCGTTTTATGCTCTCTTGTAACTCTTTCCAGTTCATGGTCTCAGGCATTGATCGATCGTTCGTTCGTTTTCTACTCTATGTTATTTCTATAAACCTTTTCTCGGAGTTTTCAGTGTTTGTTGCTTTTCTTTTCTGTGAAGCTGCGAAACATTTTTGGTCAAACTTTTCCTAAACGTTTGTTGATAAAACGTTCCTTAAAAGTTTCAAAAAGAAACAGTGTGTATGTGTTGTGTGTAGATGGAAATTGTAGTGCTGAGATTAGGACACCGCTTGGAACGTGATAAGCGAGTGACAACGCATGTCGGCTTAGTCGGACGCGCATTGGGCGCACGAGGCATGCTTCTCACCTCCGAGGACAAGGGCGTGGAGCGGAGTCTAAATAGAGTTACGAAGCGCTGGGGCGGTGATTTCTTTGTTCAAACCGGCGTGTCGTGGCGCGACGCGATAAAGACCTGGAAGCACGAAGGCGGAAAGGTGTGTCATCTCACGATGTACGGTGAGAACCTTCCCGACGTGATCGACGAGATACGCGCTACTGCGGAAAAAGAAAAATCGCGTATACTGGTGGTCGTCGGTGCGGAAAAGGTCCCTTATGAGGTTTACGAAGCCGCGGACTGGAACATAGCCGTGGGTAACCAGCCGCATTCGGAAATAGCCGCTTTGGCGCTGTTCCTCGATTACTTGCAGCAAGGAAAAGAACTAGAAACCGCATTTGAGCACGCTGAATTAGAAATAGTGCCAAAGAGGATAGGAAAAGAAGTAATTGCAAAGGTAAACGAAGAATAAAAATTTGATTGCTTGTAAATTGCACCGTGCAATGCAAAATCTGAAACACAACAATTCGACGTCTCCTGAACTTGTTCCAGTGCATGGCATGCATGCTGTACTGCACATCGGCAGCATAAGCCAGACCTTCATTTTTCCACCATTCTTGCCTCAGGAATAGTAAGGTAACGTCAGGGTCTCTAAAAATCAGGAGCGGCGGAGTGCCATGCATCACCGATATCCGCCTGAAAGATAACTACTCCTTTCATTTTAAATAAGAACCTATTTTAAGTCTTATTTAACGCTCTAGCAGCCTGAGAAGCACTGAATGAACACGAAAAGAACCACAAAAGAAAGATTTAAATATCTGCGAGTTAATTCAATTAATTAATCATTATCAGGCGAGCGGCAATGTTAGAGCGATTGGACTCGATATACGAGAACGACAGCTTCGAAATAAAGGGGAAGCCGTTTTATTTACCGCAAGGCAATGAGGTTGAACTATTTGAAGCTGCTCATGAGAACAAACTACCCGTTATGCTGAAGGGGCCTACAGGCAGTGGTAAGACGAGATTGATTGAGTATATGGCCTGGAAGCTGGGTCGACCGCTCTATACGGTTGCCTGTCATGACGGGTTAAGCGGCAATGACTTAACGGGACGGTATATCATCAAAGGAGACGAAGTCGAGTGGATTGACGGCCCGCTCCTTATGGCGGTAAAGAACGGCGGAATCGTTTACCTGGACGAGATCGTAGAAGCGCGAAAAGACACCACGGTTGTCATTCACCCCTTAACCGATTACCGGCGATATTTGATGGTTGAGAAGCTGGGGAAGATATTCTATGCACCCGACGAATTTATGCTGGTCATTAGCTACAATCCCGGCTATCAGAGCATCTTAAAGGAATTGAAGCCGAGCACACGACAGCGGTTTGTCAGTATCGATTTCGGCTGGCCGAACGAAGACCTGGAAACGCAGATAGTGCAGCAAGAGACGGGTATTGAAGCAGAGACCGCGAGGATGCTGGTAAAAGCGGCGAATAAGATACGAAATCTCGTTCAACAAGGGCTCGAAGAAGGTGCTTCCACCAGGGAACTTGTTTATGCTGGCACCTTGCTCAAGAGTGGCGTGCCCATGAAGGAGGCGCTCTCTTCGACATTAATAGAGCCGTTAACGCACGATAGCGATCTAAAGAGGAGCATAGAAGAGATCCTCAAAAATTACTTTACCATGTAACTAACCGGTCTAGTGAGGATTGTTCTGAAAATGGTAGGGAACTCAATCAAGAGGATCCGTGGAGAGCGGAAGATAAGGAACCTCCTGAGGGATGATTACGAAGGTGCAGTGCTTGAGCGATTCGTGAGCGACCTGTATCCGTTACTGGATAGCGTAGGCTTTGATGGCTTGGAAGAGGTCGTGGGTCTTCGTAATCAGATCGCCAGGTATAGTGGAAAGACTGCTGTTCGGGTGCTCGATGAGAGTCCTGAGCTCATTGCGCGATTATTAACGTATGGTGATAAGAATCTGGTGATGGCGGTGTATGGGCTTTGCCGTCAGGTAGCCCAGGATACTATTTTCGTCGCTGCTCGATTGCTTGAGGAGAGCCCGGATCTCGTTGATCGATTGTTCATGCAGGGCGATAAAGACCAGGTAATGGCGGTTTATGGGCTTTGTTCTGAGGTAGCCCGGGATAGCTGGAGAATCGCCGCTCGACTGTTAGGCATGAGTCCGGAGCTTATTGCTCGTGTTGGTTATGAGAATCTGGAGAAGATTGCGGGCCTTTGCAGTCAGGTAGCAGAGGATCATCCTGCTGTTGCCGCGCGGTTGCTTGAGCTGAGTCCCGAACTCATTGCCAAAGTCGGTTACGAAGGTTTCGAGGAGGTTGCGGGTCTTGCTCGCCAGGTCGCCAAAGAACATCGTGATGTTGCCGTTAGTTTGATCGAGATGAGTCCGGAACTCCTTGATCGTGTTGGTTATGAGAATTTGGAGAAGATCGCGGCACTGAGCTGCCGGGTTGCTACGTATAGCTGGAAAACGGCCGCGCAACTGCTCGGAACGAGTCCGGAGCTTATTGATCGCGTGGGTTATGAATATCTGGAGCGCGTAGCGGATTTCAGCATTCAGGTCGCCCAGAAGGACAGTTTCGTTGCCGCGCGATTGCTTGAGCTGAGTCCGGAGCTTATTGATCGCGTCGGTTATGAGTGTTTGGAGAAGATTGCGGATCTCAGCAGCCAGGTCAACGAAGACGACGGTTTTATTGCTGCCAAATTACTTGATGAGAGTCCTGACCTCATTATGGAGTTGCTACGGTACGGAGACGATAAGGAGTTAGTTACGAGTGTTTATGATCTCTGCTGCCAGATTGCCGAGGATTACAATTGGAGAACTGCTGTTCGGTTACTTACCGAAAGTCCTGACCTCTTCAAGCGATTGCACGAATACGGCGATAAAGAGTTAGTGAAGGCTGTTTTCGGTCTTTGTACTCAGGTGGCCGAGTATAGTGGTATTACCGCGGTCAGCTTGTTTGAGGAGAGCCCCGCTATCATTGGCCGGGTAGGTATTGACGGGTTAGAGAAGATTGCCGCCCAAGCTACGGAATTGGCAACGCTAGGAGAAGGAAGAGCAACATCGTTCGTGCGAGGCGAATCCACGGAATTTGCCGCGTTTATTGAAGCGAATACTCACGGGCTCGAATTGCGGAAAGTAAAGCCCGTTTTGGCACATTATCTGAACGCACTATTAGGCTATCGGATCGAGCTTGCGGAGGCCGAGGAGTCCTCAACCGACGGCACGAGGATCTTTCTGCCGGAACGGATCCAGGAGTTCAAAGAGGAGGAGCGGAACTTCACGCTCTATAAGGTTATGGCGACGCACGAAGAGGCTCATCTGGAATACGGCAGCTTCGATTTCGAGCTCACGAAGGCCCCGGATGTCGCCGGTATGATACGGGCGAAATACGGATACGGAGGGGACACCTAAATGGCGAGAACAAGCGATCTAGAGCAATTTTATGCACTCTTTCCAGAGCCTGCGTTAGCGAAGGATCTCACCACCGTTCTTGAAGATTATCGGATCAATTCGCGGCTGAAAGCGGAATATCCGGTTCTTGGTGAGCAGATAGCGGACATCAACGGACACATGGTTTCCAAACGGCCTTCTCTTGAGGATTTAGCTACGGATAAACAAAGAGCAGTGGAACTCATCGCGCAAACGTTAATGGGCGGCAGCACAAAAGAGCACGTTCCGGAGCATTTAGAAGAAACACTTGAGCGTGCACTCTCGATAAGCCACACGTTATCCGCTCCGCATGTCGATGTCCACGAAACTGCGCGAGTTGTTGCTGACGTATATTTCCTGATAGCTGACTCTTTTTTGGAGCCGTATCAACCAATAGCTCCGTTTTCATCACCGTTAGACCAATCGCACGTTGATCAGAACGTCGGCAATTTCGGCAGGACCGCGCGAAAGATCCGCGAGAAATTAGACAGTCCCGAGAGCATGGCTGAGCAGGATAACGGCCAAATGCAACCCTCAGAACAGTCGCAGACATCGGCTGAGGAGCAGCGCGTTTCCGAGGATACCGTAAAAAAGCTGTTACGAACGCTGTTCAAGGAGAAAGGAATCAAGCCCATAGAGATCGAGTCACGGATTGAAGCGCTCGAGCCGAGCAAAGTGAAGGCTTATTTGAGCGACCTTGAGACGGTGATTCGGGATGAGAACGGGCTTCAGCGCGAGCAGGGCACATTTCTGTATCACGAGTGGGGCAGTGACATTAGCGATTATCGCCCGAACTGGACGCGTGTGCGGGAACAGAGCCTGAAGGGTGGCTCGAATGCATTTTATCAGAGCACTTTCGCTAAGTATAAGGGCCTGATAAAGAGCATTCGGCGCGAGTTCCAGATGCTGCGGCCTGAGGGTCTGGTGAAATTACGGGAACAATTTGACGGGGATGATATCGACCTGGATGCAGCGGTACAATATTTCATTGATAAACGGCTGAGGCTCTCGCCGTCCGAGCGGAACTATATGCGAACGGAGAGGAGGTCGCGCGATATCGCCGTGGCGTTCCTCGTTGACGTGAGCGGGAGCACGGGCGGCGCGACGATCGCGTGTGAGAAAGAGGCGTTGATCGTGATGTCGGAAGCCCTGGAGGAATTGGGCGATGCATTCGCCATTTACGGCTTCTCGGGCTATGGTCGGGACAACGTGATGTTTTACACCATCAAGGATTTTGAGGACGCGTACGATCAGCGGGTGCAAACCAAGATCTCGATACTGACGAACGAGCAATCGACGCGCATTGCGCCGGCAATCAGACACACGACGACGAAGTTGAATCGCCGAGAGGAGAATACGAAACTAATCATTCTCCTGAGCGATGGCAAGCCGCTCGATCACGATTATCACGGCGATTACGCGATTGAAGACACGCGCATGGCCTTGCGAGAAGCGCAGCGATACGGGATCAAGTCGTTCTGTATTACCGTGGATCGAGAAGCGGCGGCGTATCTGCCGCGCATGTACGCGAACAGCCGCTGGGTCGTGATCGATGACGTGATGAAACTGCCGAATAAAATCACGAGGATCTACAAGCTGTTTACGACGTGAGCACCGGAAGGATAGATGATAGGATCACCCCGCAGGGAAAATCGTCCATCTGGGAGTGACAAATGCACGCACTATAAATAACCCTTTCTCTATACGTAGGAGATAGTGTCGTGTAAAAAAGGTGAGCTAAGGGATGAACACGCCGAAGGTTTTCATTAGTTACAGTCATGATTCCCGGGATCATGCCGACCGGGTTCTGACGTTAGCCGATCGTCTCAGGGAGGATGGCATTGACTGCATCCTCGACCAGTATGAAGAGTCACCGCCAGAGGGCTGGACCATGTGGATGGACCGGCACATCAAGAACGATGATTTTGTCCTGATGATCTGCACCGAAAAGTACTATCGCCGCGTCATGGGTGAAGAAGAGCCTGGCAAAGGGCTGGGCGTTAAATGGGAAGGGAAATTGATCTATCAGCACATTTATCGTGCGGATTCAATCAATACTCGATTTATTCCGGTTCTGCTGGCTGCCGATCAAGTGTTGTATATCCCCACACCCCTGCTGGATGCGACCTATTATCGTGTGGATACCGAAGCGGGTTATGAGACGCTTTACCGACGGCTCACTCATCAGCTTGAAATATTAAAACCAGAACTGGGCGAATTGCGCAAGCTGCCGCCACGAGAACGAAAGCAGGACTTTTTCCAGCCCCAAATTATGCTCGCAAAACTCCCGACCACGGGCAAAGACCTCTTCGGTCGTGAGAAAGAACTCCAGATGCTGGACGACGCCTGGAACGACCCCCACACGAATATCCTCAGCCTTGTCGCCTGGGGCGGCGTGGGGAAGACGGCGCTGGTGAACGAATGGCTGAACCAGATGGAACAGGATAATTACCGCGGTGCCGACCGGGTCTATGGCTGGTCGTTTTACAGCCAGGGCACACGGGAAGATAAACAGGCATCTGCCGATACCTTTTTCGAGGATGCTCTGGCGTGGTTCGGCTACCAGGGCGAACCGTTAAAATCACCGTGGGATAAAGGAAAGAACTTGCACAGTTAATCAAACAGCGCAGAATACTTCTTATCCTTGACGGCCTGGAGCCGCTGCAGTATCCGCCAGGAGAACAAGAAGGTGTCTTACGAGATCAAGGGTTACAGGCATTGCTCAAAGATTTGGCGCGATTTAATCCCGGGTTATGTGTAATCACCACGCGCTACGCGATAGCGGATCTTGAACATTTTGTTGACAAATCGACCAAAAGAATCGTTCTCGAAAATCTATCACCGCAAGCAGGTAGACAGCTATTGCGGGAAGCCGGCGTGACAAAAGGAACGGATAAAGAATTGGAAAGCGCCTCCATAGAATACGGAGGACATGCACTGGCGCTTACTTTACTGGGTAGATATATCGCTGTTCGATTCGGCGGTGAAATACGCGAGCGTGACAAGATAAAAAAACTGACGTACGAAAAAGATAAACAAGGGAAGCATGCTCGAAATGTGATGAATTCCTATGAGATCTGGTTGCAGGGAACGCCCGAGCTTGACCTGTTGTATATCATGGGACTGTTTGATCGTCCCGCCCCGCTGGCAGCTATTGCAGAATTGAACCAGAAACCTGTGATAAAAGGCTTGACCGACAGCTTGCAGGGTCTCTCGGATGAAGATTGGGATTTTACGCTCCAGCATTTGCGAGACCTGCGGCTGCTTGCCGCTAAAGACGAGCACCGTCCCGATATCGTGGACTGCCACCCGCTGATCCGCGAGCATTTTGGTGAGAAATTGAAAGCTAACAATCCAAAAGCCTGGCAGGAAGCCCACAGTCGACTATATGACTATTACAAAAGCCTGCCTGAAAAGCTGTATGGCAAATATTTGCCCGACACATTGGAAGAGATGGAGCCGCTGTTTGCCGCGGTGGCGCGTGGCTGTCAGGCGGGGAAGTATCAAGAGGTGTATGATGAAATTTATTTTGATCGGATTAACAGAAAAAATGAATATTATGTTGTTCATAAATTAGGAGCAATGGGTTCTTGGTTAGCAGTATTATCAAAGTTCTTTGATGAACCTTGGAGACTTCCAACTTCGAAATTAAGGGAATCTGCTGTTGCTGGTGTCTTGAATAGTTCGGGTACTGCTCTGCAGGCGCTAGGACGGCTGCGTGAGGCGGTACAACTCATGCAAGCAGCTACTGAAATGACTGCTAAAAATAAAGATTGGGAAAATGCTGCAAGAGCCGCAGATAACCTCAGCCAGCTTTACCTGACGATGGGTGATGTGCCGCAGGCGATGGAGTCTGCCCGCCAGAGCGTGGACTTTGCCGACCGCAGCGGGGATTACATTAATAGAGGAGATCGTCGCTCTACATTAGCCAATGCTTTATTATATGCTGGAGATATTAGAGAAGCTGAAAAATTCTTTCGAGAAAATGAGAAGATTCAGAAAGAGAATGAACCCAACTATTCCTATCTTTATTCTCGACGTGGCTTTCAGTTCTGCGATCTGCTGCTGAGCCTGGGGCAGGTGCGGGAGGTGCTGGAGCGGGTTAATACTATCTTCAAATGGCGTAAACTTCCTCAATGGAATCCAGCTTATGATGCTATTCTTGATATCGCTCTGGAAAACCTCTCTTTGGGGCGGGCGTATTTGTTAGAAATGCGGCTAGAGGAGCAGCGCCCTTCGACTTCGCTCAGGGCGAAGGACTACCTGAACCAGGCGGTGGCGGGCTTGCAAGAAGCGGGAAAACAAGATTATTTACCTCGTGGTTTATTTGCTCGTGCCTTCTTGTATCGGGTGCAACATAACTTCCATAAAGCCTGGGACGATCTGGAGGAAGCACGGGAGATTGCGGAACGGGGAAGTATGAAGCTGTGGCTGGTGGATTATCATCTGGAGGCGTGCCGCGTAATCAATCAACAGTTGGCAGTTGGTAATAAACAGATAATTGAGGATGGGCAAGAAGTGACGTTGAGCAGGGAAGAAATGGTAAGCGAATTTGCCGGGCATCTGCAAACAGGGAAGGAGATGGTGGAGAAAATGGGCTACGGCAGACGCCAGCCAGAAATTTTAATGTTGGAGGCGCAGCTCGCGTTTGCCAATGGGGATAAAGAAAAAGCTCGGGAATGGTTGGAGAAAGCGAAAACAAAGTTCGATGAAATGGGGATTCGGCAGTGGGATTTTGAGGTGGCAGAGTTAGAAGAAAGGTTGCGTTAGGTGGGTTAGGTGAGAAGTTAAAGAGCACGAGGCGGTGGCGTTCTGGGGGCATTAAAACGTTCAAATCTCGATCATGTGATCGGGCTAAAACTAAAAAATAGAAAGGAGGCTTTGACTAACCTCCTCTTTTCACGATATACGCAACTGCGAGTAACCCTGCGATTGCGAATACCACTTCGAACCCGGGTGGTGTCGGTGTGGGCGTTGGTGTGCGATGCGATTGCTATTTATGGAGTGTTTATTTAACCCTTAGCCTGAGGTTCACCTGTTCCTCGAATCGAAAAGGCGGAGAAAAGAACTAACTTTTTTATCTTTGATAGTTATAGGCGTAAGAGGGAAAGGCGGAAATGAAAGGCAGCGAAGCGTTGGAGAGGTTAGAACTGAACGTAGAGGAGATAATAACGAGGGACGAATTAGTGGCGTTGTTGAGTTCAAAATTGGAGCGCCAGCCGAGAGCGTACGTCGGCATTGAGCCGAGTGGCAATGTGCACATCGGGCATTTACCGTTTTTATACACGTTGCGAGAGCTGCAGCGCCTTGGCGTGCATATCGTCGTGCTGCTCGCTGATTTGCATGCGTACCTGAATGAGAAGGGTGATTTCGAGCAGATAAGTGAGACTGCGGAGTACAATAAGCGCTGCTTTGAAGCTTCGGGTTTGACCGAAGAGACTGAATTCGTTTTTGGCACATCGTATCAAATGGATGAGGGATATATGATGAATGTCTTACGGCTCGCGACGATAACGACGGAGAAGCGAGCGCGCCGGAGCATGGACGAGGTATCCCGGAGCACGGAGGACCGGAAAGTCTCGCAAGCGATCTATCCGCTGATGCAAGCGGTGGACATTGCGCACCTCGATGTAGACATTGCCGTAGGCGGGATCGACCAGCGGAAGATCCACATGCTTGCTCGCGATAATCTCCCGAAGCTGGGCTTGAAAGCGCCGATCTGTATCCATACGCCGCTCTTAATCGGGTTAGACGGCGATAAGATGTCCTCATCCAAGCAGAATTTCATAGCAATCGACGAGCCTGCGGAAAGCGTGAAAAAGAAGTTGATGAGCGCGTTCTGCCCTCCTGAGATCGCAGAGGGCAATCCCGTACTGCAGATCTATAAGCATGTGATATTCCCAAGTCCTGAACTGAATGGCGAGGTGACAATCGAGCGAAGCGAGAAATACGGCGGGAATCTCAGTTACGAGCATTATGAAGAGCTCGAACGCGATTATGTCGAGGGCACGTTACATCCCTCGGATTTGAAGGCAAATGCGATAAGGTCGCTCAATGAGGTGCTGGAGCCGATTAGGACGCGGATGCAACGCCAATAAAAGGCGGTGCCTTAAGTGGGATAACACTTTTTCACTGCCTTCATCCATCCCTTTTTCTCCGTCTGAGCTATACACAATCACGCTGCTTGCAACCATTACGAGAACGATTGAGATTGCTAGTACCTCCCAAATGAATCTACTTCTCACTTTTATTCTCCACCGCTAAGATACCTTTTTTAGCTTTTGGAAAGCTTATAAAACTTTCGGTCTTGTGAGGTTGAGCAAAGTCGATCAAGAGTGGTATAAAAGTTTATTTAACACTTGAGCAAACATCTTAAATATCAAAGCGGAATATTATAAGCAAGCAATGGAGTTCAAAATAAAGATAGAACGGGATGAAGATGGTTGGTATGTAGTCACCGTGCCAGCGCTCCCTGGCTGTATCTCACAGGGTAAAACGGAGGCGGAGGCAAAGAAAAACATAGCTGAAGCAATCGAGTTGCATCTCAGGGCATTAGCTGAAGAGGGCATTCCCATTACACACCAAGAAGGCGTCAAGGAAACTTTTGTGAGTGTGCATATATAAATGGAACTACCTACAGTTTCTGCTAAAGAGGTTATCAAGGCACTATCTAAGATTGGTTATTATGTTCGCGACCAAAAGGGGAGTCATGTGCATCTAAGGCATTCTTATCGAAAGCCGTTAACCATCCCGGACCATCCAGCTATAGCGAAGGGTACATTAAGAGCTATAATAAAGGAGGCGGGTTTGACGGTAGAAGAATTCTTGGAACTCCTATGATGCAAGTGAGTTATATACCGAAGAGTCTTGCGAATTGCCAGAGATGCTCGCAATTCATCGCATTGCGTGGGAGAGGTCGAAGCTTCGGAAACGAATTATCTATCGTTCCGCATACCGTCCTCTACGTTCGATTTCCGCCGCTCGTTTGAGCACCTGCGCGGCCTGCGGGAACGTGCGCTTGTAACCCTTTGTAAAAGCCGCTCTCAATTCCTCGTACGATTCGTGCGTGCCCTGAAGACTTTGGAAAAAGACATGAACGTCAACGCCGCGCGCTTCGGTGTTCGATTCGACAAAGGCCAACCCGAAATCGATAAAGTAGATACGGTCATCCCCGCCGACGATGATATTGGACGTCGTCAAATCGCCATGAATGATCCCGCTCTTGTGCAGGATGCCCACGAACTCGCCTATTTGCTCGCTTATAGGCTCTGTAATTACTTCTCGTGCGAGCGCTCCGTCTATCCGCTCCATTACCAATACGTACTCATTGACGTCGAAGATGACGGGCGTGGGCACGCCGTTTCGTCTCGCTTCCGAAATGAGCTTCGCTTCGCTCTTCGTTCGTTCCTTCCTCAGTCGCTTGTCCAGCTCGTTTACACGGTATCGCTTCTCTATTCTCCGCTTGTAGACGAGGTCGCCCTCGATCTCTACGATCGCTTCAGCGCACTGGAACCACTCCTTAGCAGCGTGAGCCTTACCTACGGAACTCATTGCTACAAGATCTCTTCTTGATTAAGAAAAAGTATGGCGGTGAGTGACCGCATTCGTAACAAAACCCGTGTATGCTTCTTCTAATCGTGAATTAGCACTAGTTGTACGTGTGTGTCTACTTACTTAGATGAAGGTTTACTTAAGACCGCACCTCTTAAATACGATCGCGGACAAAAGTTAATGGACTGCCATGTCACCATCAAAGAGTGCCAGGTGGGAGAGGTTTATCAGAGAGCTGCTTCCTCTTATCTTGCTGTTTGCCTTAGCCTTTACAATACGCTTCATGGGCGGCGCGTGGGAAACTAAATGGGATAACGATGCGTACATGGCGCGACAGGCCGAGCATATCTATTCGTTCGGACATCCGGCAGTTCCGGACCCTTTCAGCTCCGCGCCCTTATACCAGCCCGGTATGGCTTATCTCCTCGCTTTCGTAGGTAGGCTCGTCGATTGTATCCCCGTCGAATTCTCGCAGCCAAGCATGAGTATTGCCGAAGGGTTGATGCCCCCTTTGCTCGGCGCAGCCAGCGTGCTGGTTATTTACTGGTTTGCAAAAAGCCTGTTTAACACGTCTGCGGGGATCATTGCGGGAGTTCTTGCTTCATTCTCCTATTTTCTGATTTACCGAACCATGAAAGGGTTCGTCTTCCATAACGCGCTTTCCCTTTTTCTCATCATCTTGACTGTTACGGTTGCTTGGAAGGCGCTCAAGACGATTGAGAACTCTTATCCACTTGATTTTAAGAGTCGATCTGTCTATTTGGCAACTATCCTCGCTCCGGCAGTTCTTATCGGCCTTACGGGTTTCACATGGGGAGGATACTTTATCCTGCATGCGATACTGATTTTTTACGGACTTCTTCTCACCGCTTTCATCTTGCTCAACCGCAATTCTCTGAATAGCGAAAAAAATTATCTGCTGAAGACGTGGGTGTTTATCTGTTCTACTCTGCTTTTAGGCTCTCTGCTAGCGTTAATGCTCTATCCGGTACGTGGACCATCCGAGATAATGCGGGCAGCAGAGATGCTGCGGTTCGCCGAGGGACCGCTGGTCTACAAATTCACGGCTGACCTCAAAGCGCCACGACTTGGCAACTTTGATGCTCTTTTCGGATCTTTCCTGGTGGTTGGGATTGCTCTGACTGCAGTTGGAGCATATGGTCTTTACCGACGCAACGAAAAACGCGGTTTATATCTCATTGCCGTATTACTTGTTACTCTGGTTCCAGCAGTAAGAGCATACCATTTCATAGACATATTCTCAATGTTCGTGTACCTAACCATCGGCATAGGCGCCTCGTTCATCGTGGAAAAAGCGAGACGGAACGAGCAAAAAGCAGCATGGAAAAAGCCGGCGGCGGTAGCTGTTCTCATAATCTTAGGCATCGCCTTCGTTAATCCTGTTATTGGTTCTTTACCTGCGTTGCGTTTTTCCTATACGATTAACCCCGAATGGAAAGATGCATTTTGGTACATCAATAATAATACAGACCCGGATTCCCTGTTCATCAATTGGTGGGACTATGGCAACTCGGTAGCGTATTTCGCAGAACGACGATCGGTAATCGACCAGATGTACTTCCCAGACGAGGAGGTCGAGAAGGTCTCCAAGGTCATCATGGCAACGGACCCTGACGAAGGCTTGCAGATCGCTCGAACGCTTAGGCGGAACCACAATAGTTCAGAAGTATATCTAATGCTTTTTCTCAATGATGCTTTTATATCTCCCGTAATAGGTTATGCTGCGGGGTACAAACAAACATCCTTTAATGAGTCTATCGTGATGATTTTCGATGAGCATGGGCGATTGGTTGGGATGAATGATCTCACAAATCAAACTACTTATTACCGGCTCTGGACTAACCAGTCTATTGTGGGATACACGCCGTTCTACGTTAGCGACGAGGTAAAAATATACCGGTTAAATGATAACGTTTAGATTCTTATCGTCTATTCGAGCATTGAATCCATATTTGTAGCTCAATGTTGGTGAACTAATTTCACAGCAAATTTGAAATCTTACGGAAGGACAACAGGTGCCTCAAAAGATCTTCACTCTTCGTACTCACTGCTCACCACTTTCTTGATGTGCTCGGCGGTTTTCTCGCCCACATGCTCCACGTCCATCAAATCCTCCTTCGATGCCGTTATAACGTTTTCAGCCGTCTTGAAGTGTCGTAACAGGTTTCGCGTGGTCACGATGCCGATATTGGAGAGTGCCGAGATGAAATACTCCTGCTGCTCTTTCAATGATGCCGAGGGTTTCTTACCGTGAGGGTTGATCTCCGTTTTGTTCGGCTGCTGCTCTCGCTTCGCAATGATATAGAGTAACGACGCGGTGTCTGCTTCGTCCCGCGTTTGAATTATGGGCACGCTGAGGTCAAGAGCGATGGTTGCCATTACCGCCCGTACCACGTTGGGATGCACGTTCCGCTGCCCGTAGAGCGATTCGCCCTCGATAACGAGCACGGGCTTCTCATACTCCTTCCGCATACGAAGAATCTGCTCTAACAGATTCCTGCGTTTGTTTATCAAGGAATCCAGGAAATCGGTCGTGGTTTTACGCTCGATACAAACCTTATCCGAGACCACGTAGTCGCCAATCCCCAAATTTTGTAATTTCAGGTCCATGCCTGCTTTCTCAAGGAACCGTGCCACGCCTGATCTCGTCTCCCGGGGATCCACGAAGATGGTTAAGTTCGATCCGTTTTCGAAGTCGGTTATCCGCCTCTGTTCCTCATCTCCTTTATCCTCATTACCGTGCGGCCTGGCTGCCAATTCAGTTTCATTTACCGCTTCTTCGCGCTCTTCTCCCGCATCTTCTTCTTCGCTCTTCGGCGCACCCATCTCGCTTATCCGCTGCCGCATCGCACGTTCCTTGCTCCTGCTGAGCCAGTAATACGCCTCGTCCTTCGTACCTTTCGCTATAAGAACGATGACCTTACCCACTTTTCGGCGCGCCGTCCGTCCTTTGCGCTGTATGCTCCGTATCGCGGATGGAATAGGCTCGTAGAAGAGCACGAGATCGGTAGCCGGAATATCAAGCCCCTCTTCAGCCACCGAAGTGGCGACTAAAACGTTGTAAACGCCTTCTTTGAACTGATTTATTATCTCTACCTGCTCTTTTTGCTTCAAGCCCTTATCCTCAGCCTTCGATGCCTGTCCGATGAACTTGACCGCCCGTATCCCTGCCCTTTCCGCGTTCGTGTCGCGCAACGCAGAAACGACCATCTCCGCGGTGTCTCGGTAGTTAGTGAACACGATGATTCGCGTATCCGGTTTCTCGTGGACCTCCTGCTGCAGTATCTCGATCAACGCGTTCAGCTTGGGATGCTCGCCTTCGTACGCAGTTATCGCACTCATAACCTCCACGAATTTCTCGTCCTTCAGCAATCGCTTGGCCGCTTTGCTCCCCTCCTTTGAAAACGCTTCAGTCCGCAACCGCTCGAAATAGCGCTTCACTGCGAAAATACCCTGCGTCTCTATCAGGTCGATCGCATGCTTGATCTTCAATACCTCCGCTTGCAGTGACAGCGCTTTGTACAGGTCCGCGTGCTTCTGGGTCGCTAATTGCGCCACGATTATCTGTCGTAATGCCAGGATCTCCGTTTTTGAGATCTCGTTGCCTTTCTTCTTCCTTATAAAGCCGAGCTTGCGTAATCCCTCTACTCGTTCCGCCAATACCTCGTCTAATACGCGTTTCTGTTTCCGTATTTCAGCAGGAACGTCTACGCCGCGCCATTCAAACCCCTTCTTGAAGATAAACGGTGCCACATCGTGGTCATATTCCGTCCGGCTTTCTACACGCTCCACACCCAGTGATGTGCAGATCTCCTGGATCTTCTCCCTCTCACTGCCCGGAGAGGCGGTCATTCCCAATACCAACGGCTCCTTTGCCTGTTCCGCATACTTCTCCGCGATGTAAACGTACGAGTAATTTCCCACCGCACGGTGACATTCGTCGAAGATAATGAGAGCAACATCGCTGAGCGTAATTCGGTTACTCAGCAGATCGTTCTCGATTATTTGCGGTGTGGAAACGATTATGTGCGCTTCGTCCCACAGCGTACCACGCTTCTCCGCCAGGATAGAGCCTGTGAACGTTTGGATATGGGCAGAATCAATGTTCAAGACTTGTTTTAGAAATGTAGAATGCTGCTCCACCAGCGGTCTGGTAGGTGCCAAAAAGAGAATCTTTCCGGTCGCCAGTCGATTAACCAGAACAAAAAGTGCTATGGTCGTTTTACCCAGGCCGGTAGGCAGGACAACCATTAATGAGCCCTTCGTAGCCTCCTTTGCTATGTCTAATTGATACTTCCTCCGCTCTACCACGCCAGCTTTCAAAAGCGGGTGCGATATGAATTTTGATGCGGTGTTGGAGGCAGGATTGTGCATAAAAGAAAATATAGGGCGAGGAGCATAAATAATTAAGTTTGTCGCTGTGGTATCAAATGGAAAACGGGCGTCAGTTACGTTTTCTTCACAATTATCGTCAGATTCGAATTCTTTTCTACTATCTTCTCGTAGTCGCCCTTTATATACGGCTTTATCAGCTCTAAATCGCCTATCCTTGGAATTATCTCAGCAACCAGCTCGCCGTCGTCGAACAATCGTACCACGCCGCCGCTCTCTGAAACTACAACCGCTACAGCGTTGGTTTCCTTAGAAATTGAAGCAGCAGCCATGTGCCTGGTGCCCAGACCCATAGGAGGGTCTACATGACGTGCAATCGTTTCTATGTAGCGCGCTGCGGAAAGAGCATAGCCATCACCACTGATAATAAACGCACCGTCCATTCTCGCCAATTCTTTTAACGTTCCCTGGACGTTCGCGTCACGTATGTCCTTCTCTTCCTTGGGGTAATTCTCAAGCGGGTCAAGGATTAACGGCTTCGACCGCTTCAGCACTTCCTCCTCGTCACCGACCACAAATAATGCGCCGAGACTCGACCCCTCGACCCGCTGTCGCGCTATGCTCACGGCTATTTCGAGCACCGTCTCGAGTACTTCAGGATCGCATTTCCGCTCTGTCCCGCAGATTCTCCGCAGCATTTTTTATCTTCGCAGCCTTAAGACTAATTGTTCTTCGAGCTTTATAAAATGGAACCGTGGATAAGGGGATACTTATGAATCAAGGGCACGAATCAGAGCAATCTTCTCTTGGTAACGCTATCCTGTCTGAGAACAGGGTTGTAAGGACTCACTCACCCGCTCATATAACGGGCTTCTTCGCTATTCATGAGGATAGCAATCCGTTGCGTAAGGGCTCTCGCGGCTGTGGCATCGTCTTGGAATCAGGCTGCGTCACGACGGTTTCTCTTCTTCCTGAGCTTCAGGCAGAGCCACACATAGTAATAAACGGCCGAGCCGAAGATGCACATACCACCAGGTACGTTATCGAGCGGCTGGCAGCCGAATCGGGGGTCCGCGTAGCAACAGACTTCGAAGTGCCGATCGGCTGCGGATTCGGTGCAAGTGCTGCTGGCGCGCTCAGTACCGCCCTTGCCCTAAACGAGCTTTTAGCGCTGGGCATGACGCTCAACGAAGTGGCGCAGATAGCACATTGCGCGGAGGTGGAGAACAGCACGGGCCTTGGTGACGTCATTGCGGAGACGTACGGCGGCGTTGTGATCCGAACGAAGCCGGGTGCTCCGGGAATAGGAGCGGTGGATCGGATACCGCATCGTAACGAGAAGATAAGCTACGTGGCGCTTGGTATGAAACTGACGAAGTCGGTATTAGCGGAAGGTGGCGTCGAGCTGAAACGGCGAATCAACGACGCGGGTAGAGACGCGCTGAAGACCTTAATGCAGAAGCCCACGTTAAAGACGTTCATGCACGCGTCACGGGAATTCTCGTTACGGACCGAATTAATCGGCGAGACCTGCAAGGATGCGATCGAGGCGGTGGCTGCGGAGGGTACGGTCGCCAGTGTGGCGATGTTAGGCGAGACGGTTTTTGTCATTGGCGATAGCGCAGCGTTACGAGAGTTCGGAGAAGTAAAAGAGTGCGGAATATCCGATGCCGGAGTGCGGATTATTTAGGCGGGTAGCACTTCCGGCTGAAAATTAGGGAAGGTTATTCCAAGCACGTTTCCTTTTTCACGGCTGCTACAGTGCCCTCCGCATTTAACTCGAATTCCACCAGAATTCTATCGACTTTGCTTGTTTTCGGGTTCCAGGTCCGTCCGCACACGCCGCATTCAACGTCGCTGCCCAATTCCATGACGTACCAGCTCGCATCGGCGTAGGGCGCGCCGCAATGCGGGCAAATGCTCACCGTAACATCCAGATAGGCCTTCTTATGCGCCACCATAGTTGACAATCAAGTTGCTACAATAAGAAATCACGCAGAAAGGATCAAATCCAGCAGCGTTTTCTTATCCACCTCCGCCCGTGTCCGCCAGCCGATGTACAGTACCTTGTCTGCTTCGCCCAGGTAACCCTGCTTGATAAACCGATCGAGCGCAAAGAATATCCGCTGTTTGGGGAATTTATCGCTCAGAAAGACCTCAACCGCTTTACGCGGCACTTTACCCTGTTTCGAGATGATGTACGCTAACGTAGCGGCGAGCATGGCAATGTTGTCTATCCGTTCGCCGGACGCCTTCTCGATTACCGGGCTTTTGAGCACGACCATGAATCGGTCACGCTCTGCTTTCTTATCTCCCTTGTCCTCGACGCCCTCTTCTCCTGCCTCGCTTATGCGCGTCACTTCCATACCGAGGTTATCGAGTGCGGAATTCAAGACCTCTATTATTTCTATGTAATCCTCACCCAGAGCCCTTTTCAGCTCCCAGCCTTTAACGCCCGGGACGCGGTGCCGTCTGAAGAGCAACAACTGGGCTGCTTTCTTCACCTTCCGTTCGGTCCTTACCTCTGCTTCCTCTTCTCTCTCCATTCTAACCAGTCCTCATAGCTTATCGAAACGGGAATAGACCTACTTGGAGCGGTGCGAGCTGCCTGCGCATCGAGAGGGGTATCACGCGGTGAAATAAACACCTCATCTTCCAAAGGATTTATATCGAGTTCCGCATTGCCTTCGCTTACCAGATAACTCGTCAGATACGCCTTCTTTACGCTTTCCTCGAACGAATCTTCATAGATAAAATTGTAATAGTCGATTCTGCCGCGTTCTTCAAGCTCGTTGAGCACTGTTCGCAGCGCGTCGTCGAACTCCGACCGGGACAGAATATTCAGGGTAATGAGATCCTCGAGGTTGAATGCTGATTCGAGCTCAACCGGAAGCGGGAATTCCTCAGTCCGCTCACCTAACGGCACGAGCGCGTTCCAATAAGCTAGCCCCTCCTTCAGCCGCTCCGGTGTCATTCGATCCTGTGCGATGACGGGCTGCCATGCGTTAAAGAACGCCGTTGCCAACTGCTGCGGATCCAGCAGTCTGAGTTTGAGCTCCAGTAACTCGGGGTCGATATAGAACGAAGTAGAGCGGTCTTTTATCCATTTGCCCTGCAGTTCGATGATCTTCGCCAGTTCCGCGATCGCTTCAGCGTCCAGAAGCAAGTCATCCAGCGTTTTCCATTTCTCATTATACCGTTTCAGCGTTTCCAGAAACTTCTTGACGTCCAGATCAAACGGGTCCGTGCCCTCCGTCTGTATCGTTTTACAGAAGTTGAGCAGCCGGAAGAGCTCGTCGAATTTTAGCTGCTTACCTGGCATCTTGTGCTTGTCCATCGTTCCGTAACGTCCACATCGCGTTGATATAAGTTACTTCAAACCCATCGGTTAATAAATCTTCAATCGAGCCTTGCCATCGCCCCGTCTTGAGACAAAACCAGAGATCCTTTAGCAGACTGGTATGCAAAACCATTCGATTTCTGTAGGATATCTTCTCTACTGATGACCCGTAAGTTTTAAATGACAATCAAACCAAAAGTTGGATGATGAACATGATAAGAACTCATGGTAAGAAGAGAGTAGAAGGCGGAGACATTCACATTCACAAGAAGAAGACCGAGGCGATTATGATGGGGGGTGCTGTTCTTGCCCTGCTCGTGGTGTTTTTTGCTATGGCGCTACAGCCGGCGGCGGCGCAATCGTGGCCAACCGAATGGATCTTGATCGGTGGTGATCGAAACGAGAATGGCCCACATGATAATTATCGTGATGTGGAATATGCGTACTATAATTTTGATGACGACTATCTCTATCTCCGCGTGTGTATGTATGCTGCTCCTAATTTTGCGACTTATCCAAATACCCGATTTAAATGGTTCATCGATTTGGACAACAATATGTATAAAACCGGGGGAACCGGAGGGGGCCAGATTGTTGAGGGCGAATATCTTCTCTTTGTCGAGGATACAAATGATGATGGCGTTGGTGAAGTTTATCTCTTGAATGACACAAATGGCGATGGTTCGTTCAATAATGAATGGGGCCAACCCGCCGGCTCACCGTATAAAAACGAAACTATTACCAACCTCAGCATCGCCGGCTATAATATAACGGGCAACTGTGTTGATTTATACGTCCGATTTGCCAATCTATCCGATCCGTTAAATGTATCGCTCATATGGGCAACTGATCAAGAGAATCCCAATCTCGATCAAGCACCAACGACGGATTTCCCCGATTCGGGGCTACGACTAGGCCCTTTCTGCGTACAATGCCAACCAAATTTGATTATAACGAAGTATGACTTTCCCGATCCCGTTAAAGCGGGTGAGAATCTTACCTACACGATTATTTACGAGAATACCGGCAACCTGAACGCAACGAACGTTACGATAACGGAGACGTACGATGCCAATGTCACTTTTGTCACGGCAGATCCCGCCCCAGATAGTGGAACAAATGACACATGGACCTTCTCCAATCTCACTATCGGGGGTAAGCATTATATCAACATCACGGTCCGGGTGAATGATACGGTCACCAACGGCACGGTCCTGATCAATTACGTAAATATCACCTCCGAGGAGGGTGTTGCAAATAACCATACGGTGGATACTGTTGTGCTAGGCGAGCCCGTATTGAGCATCGCAAAATCCGCGTTCCCCGATCCGGTTGAGCCCGGTGAAACGCTGACCTACACCATTCTCTTCGCAAATATCGGTGATGTCCCCGCGACGAATACAAACCTAACGGACGTGCTTCCACAGCAGGTTACCTATGTTTCAGCATCGCTTGAGCCGAATCAAATATTCGATGGCAATCACACGCTCGTCTGGAATATCGGTAATCTTCCACCCAATGAGCTTCGTACTATCACGATCACGGTCACCGTGAATACTCCACTTCCCTGCGGGTGTCCCCTTGTGAACTTTGTCAATCTCACCGCTGATGGGTTAGATGAGGTGAATCACACGGAGGAGACCACGGTTGTCTCTGCGCCGGTGCTGGACCTCTCCAAATTTGATAATCCAGAGCCCGTCGAAGCAGGAGGAGTGCTTACGTATACGATTTATGTGAATAATACCGGCACGGCCAACGCGACCAATGTCATAGTTACGGAACTCTACGATGCCAATGTTAGCTATGTAAGTGCCACGCCATTGCCGAACTCGGGAAACAATATATGGAACTTCTCGACTATCAATGCCAGTGAAACTAAAGCAATCACCATCACCATGAACGTCACCGCTCCACTTCCGAACGGCACGCTGGTGCTGAATTACCTGAACGTAACGAGCGACCAGAACGTGACGAATCAGATCGTCATTTCGACAACGGTCCGATCTGCTCCCGTTTTGCTCATCGAGAAAGCGGACTGGCCTGATCCCGTTGCGGCGGGCACGAATCTGACGTATACCATAACGTATGAGAATACAGGCAATATGAACGCCACGAATGTGACTATAACGGAGGTATACGACGTTAATGTCACCTTTGTCAATGCAACACCTGCACCTGATCCCGGAACAAATAACACCACATGGAGATTCGATAATCTGCCACCTGATGGTAAGTATTATATCTACATCACGGTCAGGGTGAATGAGTCGGTCACCAACGGTACCATCCTGACCAATTACGTGAATATCACGTCCGAGGAAGGTGTTGAAGAGGAGGATACGGAGGCGACTGAGATAGGAAAGCCCGTCCTGGTGCTTTGTAAGCAGGATTATCCCGATCCCGTTGTAGCAGGAAACAATCTCACCTATACCATTTGCTATGCTAATTTCGGCACCGTCAACGCGACGAACACGACCATAATCGACGTCCTTCCACAGGGGGTTACCTTCATTTCCGCTTCGCTCGAGCCAGATGATACGGCAAATGATAATCACACGTTAGTGTGGAACATTAGCGATCTGCCATCCAATGAGCGCCATAATATTACCATCAACGTGAGCGTGAATCTCCCGCATCCCGGTGGTATCATCTCTAACTATGTCAATATCACCGCAGATGGAAAGCCTGAGGGGAATGACACCGAGGAGACCACGGTTATCTCGGAGCCCGTGCTGGAACTCGTCAAACGTGATAGCCCCGATCCGGTGCGCACCGGGAACCTGGTCACCTATACCATATACGTGAATAACACCGGCACGGCGAATGCGACCAATGTCACGGTTACGGAACTCTATGATGCGAATGTCACCTTTGTCAACGCCACTCCAACTCCAGATCCGGACGATGCCAACAACAATACCTGGACGAACGCGAGCATTGCACCGGGGGAAAGCTGGCAAATAACCATAACCGTAGCGGTTAACGGTTCTGTCCCCAACGGCGAATTTGTATACAACTCTGTAAATGTAACCTGTGACCAAAACGTGACAGCGGAACAATCGCAGAATACACGAGTGCAAGCACCCGTTATTGTCGATCCGAAGATTGCCATTGATCAAAATGGGCCACCATTAGAGCCCGGCGATATAATCTGTTACACCGCATGGGTTAACAACACAGGAGACGCAAACTCATCCGATAATCCTGGTAACGAATTTGAAGATAAAATACCCGACCATACAACCTATGCTGGCAGCGCAGGGGCAAGTTCCGGAACTATCCAGTATGACGCTGTTAACGACACGATTATCTGGAATGGCGATATCCCCGCTGGCGGCTCAGTCGAAATTACATTTTGTGTCACCGTGGATATCGATGTACCCTTGGGGACGACGGTCATTTCGAATCAAGGAACGGTGTATTACGATAGCAATGGCGATGGAACAAATGATGCGGAAAAGCCGACTGATGATCCTGTCACCGCACCATCTCCAGATCCCACCGAGCTGCAATTATCGATATCCGCACCCGTTCCAATTATGACACCGGTGGGAATGTTAGCACTTGTAGGGTTGCTTTCCACGGTTGCAGCACTGAGTATACGGATAACGAAGAGGAGATAAACTATTTCTATCTTCTCTTTTTTTTCTTTTTTTCTGATTTTTGTTTGACAGGTGCTTCCCCGGATTTTGAAAGAGATTCTTGGATCTCGACGGTGGAAACCACGAATGAGAGAAACTCTATTTGACTGCACGCAGCTATACCTACGCTGATTTCTAATTTCTCTTTTACTACCGTACCGGTTATAGGGCCATCTCCAGTGGAAACGTACCCGAAAGGCTTATATGGCCATTACGCTCATATGTGGAGAATACGGAACCTCACTTGAAGATCGTAGGGTCTTTCAGTTTAAGTAAGAACGATGCTGACAAATAAACGAACGGAAAAAGAGGACGCTGCACTAAAAATACCCTATCGCGCGTTAACCTTAAAGGAAGCGCTATACCTGCTTACCCATCATTGTGACGGCTATTTCGATGCTGGGATGGAGTCGGTGGTATTGACCACGTAGAAGACGGTTTGCCGGGGTTAAAGAAGTGAGTTTGAAAACCGATAAGAAGAGCCGTAGAAAGGAAGATTTTTGCAGTAACCTTTTTAAGGGAGTTTAAGCCGTTTTCACAGCGTGCGTTATGCCACTTCCCGCACACTCGACTTTCCGTACGCTTTCTGCACCACGATGATGTGCACGTCGGGATCGGTAACGGTGATCTGACTGGGTGTAATCAGCAAGCATTCGGAACCCTTCATCGACGAGATCATCATCTTGTAAATCTCCTCGCGATTCCGCGGATCCATGTGCAAATCGAACTCGTCGACCGCACGGAAGGGCGATTTCAGCAGCTGCTGGATCGACAAGAGGAACGCCATTATCGATGCAGACCGCTCGCCGCCGCTCTGCGTGTAGTAATCGAAGAGAACAGGCTGCGAGCCTCTGAATCCAACGTGCAGCTCCAACCCGGCATTCTCGATATCGCCATTTTCGACGTTCACCAGTCGTGCCAGGCCCGTAGCGCCGATATCAGCCAGATTGCGCTGGAACGCGCTGTTAGCGGACTCCAGAAGGTCTGTAATTGCCTTCTTCCAGGTCTTTTTCCGCGCATCGATTTCTTTCAGACCTTCGCGTTTGTTCGCCGTTACGATCTCCGATTTCTTTTTCAAGTCTTCGAACACCTTCGAGTAGTTCGAGTAAATCTCTTCGGTCTCTTCAGGTATCTCGCCCAGCGCCTCGATCTTCGCGCTTATCAGCCCTAGCTCGTTCTCGATTTCGCTCTGTTTCCGTTCGGTCTCGATTCGCTCGCCTGCTCGTTTCTTCGAGGCTTGTAATTCCCGTAATTTCTGGTTCACGCGCTCCATATCAGTCTCAATCGTTTTAATATCCGCTTCGAGCAGATCGCGCTTGAACGTCAGAACTTCGTCCTTTACGCGGTAGGTGATGTAACCATCCATCGTGGATTCCAGGCTGCGTTCAAAAGCGCCGAGTTCGCTTTGTACCCGGTTTATCGCCTCGTTCAATTCTGCGAGCCCCTTTTCCGCTTCCTTTATCTGCTCAGTTAGTTGCGCCACCTCATCGTGCTTCCCCAGCCCGTCAAAAATCCGCTCGGTCTCTCGCAGATGCTCCGCCAAACTTTCAACTTTCGTGCGCTCCTTCTCCAGATGCAACAGCTCGTAAAAGGATTCTTTTGAACCGACTTGCCACGAGTCAAGCTTCTCTCGCCCGGATTTTATCTTCCCTTTCGTCTCCTCCTGCTCTGCCCGGGTCGATTCGAGCGCATGTTCCTTCACGTGAAGTTGCTCTTCAAGCGCTTGTAACGCGTGCTCCTGTTTGATTACTCGTGCCCAGATCGCCTCGCGTTTCAGCCAGCTTCTTCGTTCATCTAACTCCTCTCGCTGCAGATACTTCTCATGCATCTCCTTCCAATAGCCCAGACTCTCCTCCGCTCGGCCAAGCAATTCGGAAATCGACTCGTCCTCGCTGATGATCGATTCGAGCCGGTTCAGCGCTTCGAGCACCTTCTCGCGATACGAGCTGAAGCCGACCGCCTCCTCCAGGAGCTTCAGTTTCTCCTGTGGCGACGTCAAGCTGAATTGCTCCATCGTGTTCTGATGCATGATGATCAGCATATTATTGGGATCGATGCCAAACCCTCGGAAGAGCCTCGTGACTTCCTCGTAGCTTATCTGCCGGTAATCCGCTTCCCACCAGTAATGCCCGTCATTCCGCAGATAGCGCGAGAGCAGGAAGGTATCAGCATCGGAAAAGCTAATTGGTCGTCGGCCATCGTTCTCCGCATTATCAAAGACCAAGGTAATCCGCGCGATGTCGTTTCCGCGCCGTATCAGATCTCGCAACCGTTTGCCACGCTCGGTATAAATCAGACCCAGCGCCACGGAGATTGACAACAGGATCGACGATTTGCCCGCGCCGTTCGGACCGGAAATCAGATTGAGGCCGGGCTTCAGTGGTATGCGCGCGTATTCGTAGGACATGAAGTTCTCTAAGATGATCTCCTTCAGCCAGATGCCTGGTGTTCCTGGTTCTTTGGTCGTTATTGATGGCATTTTTCCGTCTCTCAATGGCTATTCTCAGTATAGTCTGGGAGGTTAAAAGGTTGGGAATCAGGAATGGAGAATCTTTTTTGCGATTGCTTTATTGTTCGAGGACGTTAGTGAACGTGGGGTGCTTACGCGTACTTCTCCAGCTCGTTACAAGCAACCGCTTCAGTTGCTTTTTTACTGTTTTCGCACTTCTGCCGGCGTAGGTTTCGCACACAGCATAGTAAGCACTCATCACGTGATGCCCCATATCAAAAAACTCTCTCGGTCTTTTAGCTATGATGCTTCATCCTATGGGGTATGGATGTGGTGCATACAATGTTTGACGGATAAAAGAAGCTGCCGAAGATGGAATTTCGGTAAGCGAAGTAAGCCAGATATACCATGTTATGCGAAGTTGCGCCAAAGGCATTTAGGGGAGCGTAGGAATCGCAAACACGCTGTTAGGCGATAGTGCGAGTGAAATTATATTCGTTCTATCCATTCAAACTTTACTGCGTTAGGATAAAAATCCTTCATTTATCTTGAATCAATAAAGCTTACACCGTTACTCTTTAGGATATTAAACACTTGAATTTCTCTCTTCATTGCATTTTCCTCTGTATCACTATTACTTCTGAGATGATTGGTATAAGCGTCTTTATTTTGATATGGATTGGTTATTTTCCCCTCAAAAAATAATTGATATAGAAGTAGCCAATACTGGTCTAGAAGAAAAAGATCCTTTTCATCTAACTCATTACAGAAAGTCACTATTTCCTTATCATATTGATTTGACAAGTAAAGAAATAAGATAGCAATGCAATCTCCAGATTTGATTACTTTTTTTGCTGTTTGTTCAGGTATGGATTGGGAAAATTTGTTTAAGTAATACAACACCCATGTCATCGCGTCAGAACGCTTGTTGATTGCGTGTTCATCAAGTATATTTAATAATTGCTCAGTGATTAACTTTGAAGCTTCTGAGTCAGAACTTACTTTCTCAAATAAAGTGTCCAATAATGGTATAAGAATTGGATAGGTTATACATAGATTTAATGTATATTGAAGAAGTAATTTGGTAGTTTCATTTTTAACATCGTAGATGATAGTTTTAATAGCATATTTTAGTACGCTACCATCTGGACTGATAGCTTGTTTATTTAATGCATACTCTAAGAACCGAATCATACTTGTAGGGGTAATATTAACTTTGTCAGGCATCCGCGTTGTTAAATCTATTATCCATTCAGGTGAAGATGGGAAGGGCAATTGTTTGATAGAAGTTTTTTTGATGTTCAATAATAGTTTGTATCTTGATAATTCTTCCGATAATCTTCGAATAAATTCTTCTGCTTTTTCGTAGGTATAGAAATATGCGGTGTAATCATCAATAAATCTTATAAATACAAATCCTTCATCTTTTAATGTTTTATCAATCCTTGCCAGAATCGATTCGGAGATAATATTTGATGATGCTGGGCCAATGGGAATCCCATTGGTTTCATTTCTTTTTATCAGTCTTTGATACATGTCAATTTTATTGAACCATTTCTTTGGATCACGTTCTTTTTTCGCAGTATCAAATCCAATCAATGCCCATGGAATTGAATGCGAATAAATACTGGGGTAAAAGTTGGAAATATCAGTATTCACATAAAATTTCTTATTAAATGAAAGTTCAACGTGACGTTCAATATGCTCTTTAGTATTTTCATAATCCATTATGATGATCCGGCATCATTATGTTCTTTAGGAATTATCAAACTATTTCCTGTTTGCGTAATATATTCGAGTTCTTCCCAACTATCATGCAATGACTGACATAGCTTGGCATAAGCAAGAGGGTGTGGTATAGATAGAGATCTTGATATATTATTATATCTTGTGAGTCTATACTCAACTTGATCATAACCTCCTTTTCTATAATAGACTTATTGCGAAATAATAAGCCCCGAACGAATTAGCATTAGCCTCCACAATCCAACTACGGATTCAACAGCACTTCAAGTGATAGTTCCACAATCCACATGAGATCGCCATAACTCTGTCA
>Ga0307378_10002432_pt1 | contig 28553 bp, 19 predicted proteins | sample UN1MG_FD_202238 | JGI IMG/M metagenome (GOLD analysis project Ga0307378, IMG submission 202238) | Soil microbial communities from Risofladan, Vaasa, Finland - UN-1 | ecosystem: Environmental > Terrestrial > Soil > Coastal area > Acid sulfate soil | place: Finland: Risofladan, Vaasa | collected... | reverse complement strand
GCCGAAGTGCTCTTAAGCGCATGAACCGGAAGTTCGATGTTATCCAGATGGTCAATTCCCACAACGCCGACCTCCTCCTTTCGGGGGCCCTCAGCATTTCTGAAACCTATATTTATACCGTGGAAAGTTTCAAGGACTACTGGGACCATTTGCAGCCCGGCGGATTTATTTATATCCTCCATTGGAACGGAGAGCGCCTGTTCGCCACGGCATTGAAAGCTTTAAAGGAAATGGGCGTCGATCGCCCCCGGGAAAAGTTTTTTATCATCCAGTATACCGGTGGCTTTAATCATTTTTTTCTGAAAAAAGGCGAATTCACCCCCGCCGACTACGAAACTCTGAAGGCTTCCGTCGGGAAAAACGGTCGAATCGTTTACTCCCCCGACAAGCGGGAGGACAATCTCTACTACCGCATGATGGACGATTTGGAAACAACGAGTCGAGGCTCGTCCGTCAATATCGCGCCGGTCTATGATAATTCGCCCTACTTCAACCAGCCGAACCGAATCGGCCAATTCCGTTTTCGCAATATCCAAATAACGGGAATGGGAGAAACCATCGTTCGATCCGCCCTTGTCTATTCCAATTCCATATACCTGTCCATTCTCGGCCTGTCTCTTCTATTATCCTTTTTTTTCATCTTGCTGCCTTTGAGGCGAAAATCTGTGGGGGCGGGTCAAAAGTCATTAATTGCCTATTTCTTTTTTATCGGCCTGGCGTTCATCATGGTCGAAATCATCTTCATCAAGATCTTTCAGTTGTTCCTCGGCAGCCCGGCCATCTCCATTTCGATCATCATCTTTTCGCTCCTGGTTTCGTCCGGCATCGGCAGCTTGTTTTCGAAGCGTTTCAGCCAGCTCTTGGGAACACGCCTGGCCACGATTTTTTCTCTTTTTCTGGCGATTCTGTTTACGGTCTATGGATTCGGCCTTTTTCGGCTGCTCGATCGTTTCATCTTTTTGCCGTTTCTCTTGCGCATCGCCGTATCCTTTGTCCTCATCTCGCTGGCTGGGTTCTTCATGGGCGCTTTTTTCCCTGATGGAATACGCAGGCTTGGCGAAACGAATAAGATCTTGATCGGCTGGGCCTGGGGAGCCAATTCATTCGCCACGGTGTTGGGGTCGATCCTGGCCGTGATCGTTTCTATCAACTGGAATTTCACAATCGTCCTCGTCCTGGCGGGGATCGCTTATCTGGCGGCGGGGTTGTTCAGTCTGGTCGCGGGACGGACGAAAGCGGCCTGACGGCTACTTGATATAGCCGAGGGACCGCAGCTCCTCGAGCTTCTTCTTGTCGAGCTCCGGATTCTCCTTCGCCGGCCGGTGCCTCATCTGTGTATAGAGCGCCGTCCGGACGGGCCGGCGAACCCTCAGCGGCTCGAGCAGGGGCTTTCCATCCATGTCGGCGCCCACCGGAAGTCCCTTAAGGTACAGGATCGTCGGGGCGATGTCGTAGACCGAGGCTTCGATCTGGAGCCCCGGCTTGACGTCCGGCCCGAACAGGACCAAGACGCCGTCGGGCGGGGGCGTACCGGCCGGGAGTCCGTAATGGGTATAGCCCTTAGAGGACATCTGGAACCCATGATCGGAGACCACGAGGAGATAGGCCTTCTCCTTCCGGGCGCGTTCGACGATCCTCGAAAGGAGTGCTTCCTTTTCCCTCAGAATGGGCCAGGCGACCTCGGACAACTTTTGGTTAAACTCTTCGAGGACCTCGGGCGAGGGTTCGACGGGAGCTCCGACAAACGTGTCGATGCGGTCGTGATATTCCTTGTCCAGGAATACCGTGGCGAAATGGAGGAAGACGTCCGGTAAGCGATAGTAGGCCAGGAAGAGATCGTAATCGTTCTCTTCGAGGTAATGGTCCACGAGCGTGTCCTGGATGCGGTCGTAGGCCAGGAATGACGGCCAGACGCTCAGGATGTTGATGTGTTTAACGTCCCTGGAATACCGGGTTTTGAACTCCGCGACGTAGTCGGGGATCTCCATTTCCTGGACCAGTCTCGGATACTTGAGGGCTCCTTCGGCGTGCATCCGGGAGAAGATCCCGTAGAGCTTGCGGAATTCCTCCGGCGGATGGACCGTATCGGCCAGGCCCTCGGGATCGGTCTTGCCCGACAGGGCCTGCCGGACGGCCGCCGGGAACGAATCCGAGACAACAACTCCGGAGACGGCGTCGGGCGGATAGGTGACGAACCAGTTGAGGACGACGCTGCGCAGGCCGTGCTCGTCCATCATCTCCCAGATCGAGGGCACCCTTTTCTCCGAGCTGGAGTACGGGACCTGGAGGTTATGTTGGTTGACGAAGGTCCAGTCGACGATGCCGTGCTTGATCATCGTCTTGCCCGTTGCGATGCTTGTCCAAACGACGGCCGACAGCGTCGGGTCAAAGGTCCGGAGCCTGGCCCAGGCGCCCTCCTCCTTCAGCGCCTTGAAGACGGGGAGTTTCCCCTTTGCTATCAGGGGATCGATGATGTCCCAGGTCGCGCCGTCGAGCCCGACGACGTAGACCCGAGGGGCCTGGGTCTCCCGGCGGCAGGAGACGGACATAGATACGCCGAACATCAGGGCAGCCGCCGCCCAAACGGCCATGGTCCGCGTAGTTTTCATCCTCAGGAGGCTAATCATTCCTCTTTGGCGCTCATTTGATATAGCCGAGGGATCGAAGGATCTCTTCGGCTTCCCGGCGCTCCTGCTCCGAAAGTTCGACGTTCCCGCCCTTCGCTCTCTCGTGGCGGGGGACCTGGGCCTCCCGTATGTAGCGACTCGTCTCGGCCAGCAGACGTCGAAGGACGGGATGATCGGTGACGGCGAGGTTCGTCGTTTCCCTCGGATCCTTGACAAGGTCATAGAACTCGACGGGGCCCATCGGGAAGGGATGTCCAAGGGGCGTCCTGGGGATAATCCCGGCAGGGTTATGGATGAGCTTGTAGTTCCCGAGGACGGCAGCCACAACCCGGGAATTTTCGGCTTCGGCGAACAGGACGCGCTTGCGAAAGGCGCGGCTCTTTCCGGCCAGGAGGTCGAGGAGCGACATCCCGGCGTAGCGGCCCGGCTTGGGGCGTCCGGCGAAATAATGATGGATCGTGGGCAGGATGTCTATGAGGGAGACGTTCTCGGCGACCACGCGGCGACCGCGCTGGTGGGGGAACTTGATGAGAAGAGGGACGCGCAGGGCGCCGTCGTAAAGCGACGGGCTGTGATGGAAGAACCCGTGGTGGTCGTAGAGCTCTTCGCCGTGGTCGGCCGTGACGATAACGAGGGTGTCGTCCCATAGGCCCCGGCGCTTGAGGTCGTCGAAGGTCTCCTTCAGGAGGGAGTCTGTGTAAAAGAGAGTGCCTCCATAGATCCGACGGACGACCGCGACCTCCGCGGGGCCGCAGGGCGCTTTGCCCAACATCATATCGTTCGTGGAAACCTTTTTATAGACATAACCCGGATCGTCCCTCGCCACAATCTTCATGACCCACTCCGGCGGCGAGTACTGATCGTGACATCCAATGAGGTGGTACCAGTGGAAGAACGGCGCTCCAGCCTGTGCGGCGAACGCGGTACGGCCGGCGGCCAGCAGGCGGGCGTCCGCCCTGTAATATCGGCGTTTTTTCTCAAAGCCCGGGATGTTCACGTTCATGGCGGAGCCTATGGCGAACGTCCCATAGCCCCGGTCCCTCATGAGCGTCGCAATGGACGCGCCCGGGGCTTCGAGGAAGATCCGGTTCTCGGTGACCCCGTGGCCTGCCGGGTAGGCCGAAAGGTGGAGAGAAGAGAGCGCAGGCCAGGTTGATGGCTGGGTCGTCCGGGCGTTCAGGAAGACCACGGCGTCCTCCGAGAACCGGTCGAGCTCCGGCGAGAAGCTCAGCGCCGGGGGGTGCCCGGAGAGCGCCTGATAGACCCCCAGAGTGTCCTGACGAAGGGCATCGATCGAGATGATCAACAGGTTGCTGGGCTGAGGGCCGGAGCCCCGCGTTTTTATGCTCGGGATCGTGATCCCCGCGTCCATGATGGACGGGTCGCTCGCGGCCGGCGGGGCGAGGCGGAACTCGATCGCGGCTCCTTCGGCGACTGAGACCGGCACCTTGAAGTTCTGCCCGACCGCCTTTCCCGGCGAGGGGAGCCACGCCTTGGAGAACAGCTCCCGCACGCGGCCGTTCCCTTCGGTCACCGAGGCGGAGAAGTCGAAGGCGGGTGCGGCCTCCCCCTTGAGAACGGCGCGGAACGCGACCTCGAGCTCGCCGGCCACAGGGCGATCAATCTTCCATAGCAAGGACGGATTCTCCGGGTTGAGGCGCACGAGATAGCGTTCGCCCGCCAGGAAGAAGTTCCTGGTCTCCAATCCCGAGGGCTTCAAGACCGGTGAAACCCGGTCGCTTTCCCCCCGGGCGTAGGAGGGGAGACTGCCAAAGCGTTGCCATAGCACCACGCCCGAAACCGCCGCCACGGCCAGGACGACGATGCCGACGAGGACCGTCTTCCGGCTGACCGCGTGCCTGTTTGCGGTCATTATGAATAAACCTCCATATCTCGCTTGAGTATAGCAATTGGCGCCGAATCCTGTCAACCGGACCGGCCGCGGTTCAGGGCTTTTGGCCGAGGGAGCGGAGGAGCTTCCAGAAGCGGGCGTTATTCGGGCTCGACCAGGCATGACCGCGAGGTGGGAGGTTCCTGAGGAGGATCGTCCGATATCCATCCTCGCGGTAGACGCGCTCCGATTCCTCGCAGAAGGCGATGAGGTTCTTGTAGTCGCCGACGTTGTAACAGAAGACCACGCCGAACCGCGGTCCCTTCTCGGCCGGGCGGAGGACGACGCCTTCGGGGCTCACGTAGGCCTGGGAGTGGGATAGGACGGCGCTGTAGAAGCGCGGCCGCCGGTTGGCCAGGTAATGGCTAAAGACGGCCCCGGCCGAGATCCCGGCAAGGTAGATCCGGCTGCTGTCCACTGGATAGCGCTCGACGACCGTGTCGATGATCTTCTCAACGCCGTCAATCTCCTTCTCGGTGAGCCATCCTTTGGACGGGCATTTCAGGAACGTGTATTCATACAGGGCCGTGGGCACGAGCAGGGCGATGCCCTGCTCGCGGCAGAAGGGGATGAGGCCCGTCTCTTCCACGGGGCTCCCGGTATAGCTCTTCAGGGACGGGATCTTCTTGAAGCCCTCGGAAATAACGCCGTGAAAATAGACGATAAGGGGGAGGGGGCGGCGTCCCCCGGGGAGGAACAGGCGGTACTCCCGGGGATTGCCCGAGTCATCGGTCACGGCGTAGGGCGTCTCGAGGAGCCGTGAGTCCCGCGCGTCCCGGCATCCGGTCACGGACACCGCCGCGAGCAGAATCATGGCCGTCGAGATAACACCTGGGAAGACGAGGGGTCTCATCGCAGCCCTTGGGACCCGACATTCTGCGGCTGGCGAACAATCTCAGGGCGGCGGGCGCGACGCGGACCCCGGGGCTTTTCGGCGGTAGTGAAGATCTGGGTGAAATCGCTCGGGTGTCCGGCCGCGTCAACCGCCTGGACCCGGAAATAGACGTCCTCCGAGGGGAATCCCGGGAAGACGATCCAGGCTGCGCTCGTGACGGCGACATGCTCAAGGGCCCCCGGAAAGGGCCCGAATTCCACCCGATAATACAAAAGGTCGGATTCGCACCCTGGGTCCCAGCGGAACTGCCGGACGACGGGCCACTCTGTCGAGACGTTCTCGACGCCGGTGGGGACGAGCGGGGGATAGGCGGCCAGGACGCCTGCGAACAGGCCGGCGATGATGATGTGACCGGCCGGGCTCGGATGATTGCCCCCGATGTCCTCGAGGAAAGCCTTCCACCCGTCCGGCGGATTGGTCGCCATGAAGGCCCCGTGCGTGTCGATGAACCCGATTCCCTTCTCGATCGCGAGCCCGGCGGTCGCCAGGTTGAACGCGTCGATGTTGTTCCGGACGAACGGAAGGTCTCCGAAGGCGTCCTTGCGCGGCGGGATGGTCGAAACGATAACCCTCATCCCCCATTCCGCGGCGGCATCGATGATGTAGGCCAGGTTCTCCATGCTGGAATCGACGGAGAAATGGCCGCTGATGCAGTCGTTCGTGCCCAACATCAGGACGAAGTACAGGGCGTTCAGGCTCGCGAGTTCACGATCGACCCGCAGGGCCCCATCATAAGTCGAATCTCCGAGAACTCCCAGGTTGATGGGAAACGCCAGGCCGTAGATCGTCGCCAGCGCCTCCCTCATGCGCTCCGGGTAGGCCAGCTCGGGGTGGACTTCCCCTTCCAGATCTACCATGCGCATTTTCCCATAGGTGATGCTGTCGCCGAACGCGGCATAAGTGTTTGCCGGCCGGCAGTCCTCTTCTTCGGGAGCCGGGACGTCTGCCCTCGGCTCTGGGCCTCTGAGGGATTCGCGGCCCAGCAGGCGGAAAGCCCTTTCGCCGGGGCCCAGCAGATATTGGGCCCGGGCCCGGAGGCTGAGGGTCCGGAGGAGGACCCCGTCTAGACCAGTCTCCGTCGTGAACGATTTTTCGGACCAGGCCGTCCGGGTGACGTTTGTGAGGCTGTTCGCCCTCAAGTGAAAGAAGAAGACATCGTCGTTGTCGGACTCGTTGCCCAGGAAGACCAATCCGGAAGGTTGTCCGGTCTGTTCGACAAGAACGGGCGATCCGGCGAATTTCAATCCTGGCAGGGGAATGATGCGGGACGACCTCGTCCCGGAATCGTAAAGCCCGAGGCCCGTATGTCCGTCCTGGTAATGCACCCAAAGGACATAGAAGCGGTCCTCGAAGACCTGGGCGACGGGGAACAGGTTCTCGCCGCCCACCCCGCCCAGGACAGTCTCCCTCTTCCCATCGGAAAGGACGACGAAACTTGTGCCGGACGGCACGCAGCGGACGACCAGCCGATAGTCCTTTCCGCCGGATATAAACGAGACGGGGTCCCATGGCTCTATTTGCGGATAGGCGGCAGTCGTCAGGACGATCAGCAGGAGAGCGCCCCGGCCCCAGCTCAGCACGACCATGGGAGCATTATATTGGAACACGGGCCCTACTTCAATCTTCAACGTCCACGGCTTCCTGGCCCGCCACCCGCAATTTTTGGCTCAAATTGACATCCCTGCATATCGCGTTTTATAATCCCTGACCATGGGATATGGGGAAATGAGCACATGAACGCTCATTCAGCCAGCAACCAGAAAACGAAATGTTTGATTTTATAGCGAACCAGCCGGGTGATAATGGAGACCCGTAGAAAGGCGAAGTTGATATGGCCAAAGGCGTCTTTTCGGGCGGGAGTGTCGTCGCGGGGTTTGGGCGGCTCCGCGTCCGGCTGACCGGGAACCGGCCGTTCTGGATCGGCGCGGCGATCTTTTTCGTCGTTTTTCTGATCACGCGCCTCCCCTATTTCCTCTACTACCTGAACACCGTCGTGAGACTCGACAGTTCCGGCTACTTTATGATCGTGGACCAGATGAACAAGGGATTCTGGCCGAACCTCTCGATCCGGACAATCGGTTATCCGCTCTTTCTCAAGGTCGTTTACCTGCTCTTTTCCACGAGTTCCGCCGTGGCCATGGTCCAGCACGCGATCACCTTCGTTTCAAGCCTCTTTTTCATCCGGGCCATGGCCCGGGCTTTCCCTCGACGCCCCTTCCTTCCCATCGTAGTTTCCCTCGGCCTCGCGGGCCACGCCGCGATTCCGTGGCGCATCCTCTCCGATTCGTCGTATATGACCGACAGCCTATTCGTCAGCGCGATCGTCGTAACCCTCGGACTGCTGGTTTTGGGCCTCGCGAACCGGAAAAAATCTCCCTTCGTTTGGGCGTCCCTATGCGCGGCCATGACGGTCCTGATCCGGCCCGCTGGTCTATTCCTGGTCCCCGTCCTGGCTCTCGTCTTTGTTTTCATGGTCCGGAATAGGTTCGGTCGAGGCCCCCTGATCGCGGCCGTCCTGCCCTGCGCGGCCGTCCTCCTATCCCAGATGGTTTACAACGCTCTGGTCATCAGGTCTTTCACGCTTTCGGGCTTTTCCGAGCACGCCTTGATCTCACTTACGTCCACGTTTCTCGAGCCGGACCCTTCTTACGGCCCGACGGCCAACCTGGCCATCGAACGTTGCCGAGCCGTTTTCAGAGAGAGGGATCGCCGCGTTCTCCAGACGTCCTGGGATCCCTTGGCGATCAACCGGGTTTTCAAAAGATACTACGAACGTAACCGTGCCCGGATCGCCGCCGTGTTCCTGGAGGAGGAACCCAGAGAGAAATACAATCTCTACATCGAATGGCGACCGCTGTGGCGCCGCATGTCCGGAGACGCCTTACGCAAGCATCCCGGCACCGCCCTGAAGTATATATATTCCAGCCTGTACAGGGTTTTCGTGTTGAATCTCTGGAGAGATACCAACCTGTATCGGGAATTGCGCCAAAATTGCCTGGACAACCTGCCCAGGCTCATGATGGTCCGCAAATTCGGAAAGCCGAACTCCAGCTTCAGCCGACGTTTCAACACCCGGGCTTATGCCTCGACCCTGACGCCGGACGGGTTCGCCCGTTCCATGCTCCCCGAGCTCTACGGCCCGGACGGGCTTCCCCGTGTTTTGGGTCGCGCCCCGCACGAACGCGGGGAGGAGCAGGCCATCCCTTTGCCCGAACGCCTGCATCGGCGTCTGATCTCCGTCCATAGCGCGCTTCTAGACAATCCGGGCTGGACCCTCGCGTTCCTCGCGGCTTGGCTTTTCTCGTTCGCACGCGTCGTCCGGACGGGGTTCCGCCATCGCGGCGCGTTCACGCTCTTCGTCCTGACGTCTGGGGCGTTTTTCTACGGCGTTCTCGTGGCCGCCTTGGCCTATCCCTATCTGCGCTATACATACGGCCTCGAATTCGTCTATTACCTCTCCCCCTTCATCTGGCCTATCGCCCTGGGCCGTGAAGACAACGCCGTCCCGGCGGCATAGCGCAGGTCCACCCTCAGGCAATGCCATTTTGCCATTTCATCGTATCCGAACTTGGATTTATTGCCCATCCGCGAGAGTGACAACAGAGTGGGCCACGGCGGCGGCGATCAGCTCATTGCCCCGACGGTTGGGATGGACGTTGGCGTCGCTGATGCGCACCTGGCGTGGAACGAACTGCAAAAACTGCTCCAGGGGGTCGACGACCCGGAATCCCCGGGCTTCCGCCAGTCCCTTGATGTCGCTGTGCACGTCCCGGTAGGGATACCTTTCGAAATGCTCCAACTCGGGGTAGATGGCCACGATGACGGGGACCTGCAGCCCCTGGGTCAAATACCTGATCCTGTCGAACGCCGCCTGCAGGCGGTTGCGATTTTCCGCTTCCTGGTAGGCGCTGATGATGAATCCCTGGTACCCCAGGCGCAACACCTTTTGCCCATCGGGTGAGAAATGGGGAGGCTGGGTGTCGGCCTTGGTCTTCAGAAGGAACAAGCGGTTTTTCACCAACAGGTAGAGCCGGGATTTCCCCAAAATTTGATCCAACCAGGACAGGCCGGTGGTGAAAAAATCGTTGTACCCGCGGTATTGGCTCAAGACTCGGCGCTCGCGGCTGAGCACACCGATGTCGTTTAGGCAATAGCCGATGACGATCAGGTCGGGTTGAAACCCCAGCACCCTGGTTTCCAAAAGCCGGGCTTCCTGGGTGGTGTCATAGCCCATGACCCCGAAGTTGATCACTTCTGTGGAGCGCCGGCCGGCCAACTCCGATTCCAGCAGCCTGGGCCAGGTGTCTTCTTCCTCCACCCCCATGCCGAAGGTAAAGGAATCGCCGAGGGCGGCGATGCGGTACACACCGGCCGGTTTGGGTATGGCGAATTCGCGGCGGTCGCGAATCCCCTGTCGGTTGATCCGGTACCAAACCTGATCCTCGAACGAGGTACTGCCGGGAATCAATTCGTACCCCAGAAGCGGATCGGCGCTGGGGCGATGCGTTTTCAAAGACAGGGGGATGATCGGACCCTGGAGTTTTTTCCAGGCCAAACGAACGACGATCTCCAAAACCCCCAGGGTCAGAAGCGTGGCGATGATCACGGACCCAAACCGGAACAGCCATCTTTTCATCAGCGGATGTCGGGATCAGAACAGGGTGTAGATAAAGGGGGCGATGGCGCTGCCCTCGGAGAGGACCAGCAGGAGACCGACCAGCACCAGGATGATGATGATCGGCACCAGCCAATACAGTTTTCTATGCCTGATGAAATCCCAGATTTCCTTGAGAATCGATAATTTTCCCATGTTGCCTTCCCATTGATTTGCGAATCACTCAGAACTGACGCTCATACCCGGTCGGATTTTCCGGCTGCTCGTAATAGGAGTTCTGTCGCGGCTCCAGGCGGATGGCCATGAACCGTTTCCCGAAAAGGCGCATGATCAGGGAGAGGGGGGTGAGGATCAGAAAAAAGACCGCGGTGGAGATGGCCAGGAAAATGAAATTGCCGAAGTAGCCGCTGCCGATCATGATCAGCCGGAACACGGGGAAGAACCGTTTCGGCTGGAACAAAAAAAGGGCGATCAGCGCCGTGGCGATACCGCACCACAAGATCCGTCCCTGGATATTGGTAGCCGGAACGAACTTGAGAACGGCCAGGCCGGTGAAAACCCAGAGCAGCACCAGAAACAGCCGCACCTGTTTGGCTTTGAATTCAATGGCTTTCATCAGTCGAGTGAAAACTCCTTCATCCAGCTTTCATCCTCCGGGATAAAGTCTTGTTCCTGCTTTTCGATCAGGAAGTTCTCCATTACCAGGTAATCCATGTTGGTCCGCATGAAACACCGGTATGCGTCCTGCGGGCTTTCCACGATCGGTTCCCCGCGCACGTTGAACGAGGTGTTGATGATGATCGGACAGTTGGTCAGCCTGTAGAAATGGTCGATAACGTCATAGTAATAGGGATTGGTTTCGCGGCTGACGGTATGGAGGCGGGCCGAATAATCGACGTGGGTGATGGCCGGGACAAGGGAGCGGATGATGGAGAGTTTGTCGAGCCCGTTCCGTTTTTTCTCCTCGTCGGAGAGCTGGTTACGGAATTTCTCCTGGATATCGTAGACCAAGAGCATGTACGGGGAGGGGTGATGGAAATCGAAGTACTCGCCGGTATACTCTTCGAGCATCGAGGGGGCGAAGGGGCGGAACGATTCCCGGAACTTGATCTTCCGGTTCATCTTCGACTGCATTTCCGGAGAGCGGGCGTCGCCGATGATGCTGCGTCCACCCAGGGCGCGCGGACCGAATTCCATCCGGCCCTGAAAAAACCCGACCACCTTCTGGTCGGCGATCAGTTCGGCCACCTTGCGGCTCAAATCGGGCCGGGGCATTTCCGTATGCTTGATGTTCTGCTCTTCAAGAAAACGGCGGATCTCCTCGCTGGTGTAGGAAGGCCCTAAAAACGAACCCTGCTGGGAATCATGCCGGCCGTCTGCCCGACGGGGGTTTTTCAGATACTTATACCAGACGGCCAGGGCCGACCCCAGTGCGCCGCCGGCATCACCGGCTGCCGGCTGGATCCAGACATTTTTGAAGATCCGTTTTTTCAAGATCTTGCCGTTAGCCACACAATTGAGGGCGACACCGCCAGCCAGACACAGATTGTCGGAATCGACCAGTTCCCGGGCGTGGCGGGCGATCTTTTCCATGATCTCTTCCAGCACCTTCTGGATCGAGGCCGCCAGATCCATGTCGATGGGACGGATGGGGGTTTCGGGCAGGCGTCGCGGCGCACCGAACAGTTTCTCGAAGCGGCGATCGGTCATGGTCAGGCCGGTGTGGTAGCTGAAGTACTTGAGGTTGAGGCGGAAGGATCCGTCTTCGCGGATATCGATCAATTTTTTTCTGATCAGGTCGGCATACTTGGGCTCGCCGTAGGGGGCCAGTCCCATCAGCTTGTATTCGCCGGAATTGACCTTGAAGCCGGTGAAGTAAGTGAAGGCCGAATAGAGGAGCCCGAGGGAATGGGGGAAAGTGATTCGCTTGCGGATCTCGAAGTCATTCTCCCTGGCCACGGCGATGGTCATGGTGTCCCATTCGCCCACGCCGTCGATGGTGATGACGGCGGCATCGTTGAAGGGGGAAGGGTAGTAGGCGGAAGCGATGTGGGCTTCGTGGTGGCTCGGGAAGAGGATGGGGATGTCGTCGCGGCCGATTTTTTCCCGGATGAACTCCTTGATAAAAAGCTTTTGCTTAGCCCAGAGCGGAATGGCCGCCAGAAAGCTGCGCAGACCCCGCGGGGCGTATTGCATGTAGGTGGATAACAGGCGTTCGAACTTCATGAAGTTTTTTTCGTAAAAGACAACGTAATCGAGGTCTTGGGCTTTGACGCCGGAATAGCGGAAACACTCTTCCAGCGCCCGCGCCGGAAACCCGGAATCGTGCTTTTTCCGGGAGAACCGTTCTTCCTGAGCGGCAAAAACAATTTTCCCATCCCGCACCAGGGCCACGGCACTGTCATGGTAGTAGGCGGATATTCCCACTATCAGCATGGCGCCATTATACCAAAAGCCGATGCCAATAACTATCGGAGGATTGGGGGTGAAGCCGCGAGCGCCCAGGCCGGGTGGTCAAGCATGCCTAGCCGCCCGCGTTCCTGACTTGGCCTAACTGACGACATGCTTGTTGTTCGGAGACCATTTGCTGGAGCCGTTGGGGCTGAAAAGCCTTGGCGGGGCGAAGAAAAAGAAAAAGGCCGTTGATTTATACAATTTTTGCCAAAAGCGGATACAGCGGAGAAAATAAAGAAAAAACAACAATGTACTTCCAGGCGCTCTTGTCGGAGCGCATGGTTCCCAATAAATAGCGAATCAAAAACAAGTACAGCAAAGTTGTCGGTGTAATATAAAGGTCGTACTCCCTTATGCCGAGATCAAACCCCCAGAAAAGCACAATTACAAATTGAGAAATCCCGAACAGGAACAATACAAAGTCAGATTTTTTTAAAGTCACTTTTTTCCGCCATTGGAACAAAAAGAAAAGAAAAATGAACGAACCGGTAATAGACAAAATCCATCCTCTTGAGATGAAATAGCCGGTATTTAATTTTAGGTCAAAATTGAAGATTTTGATCAAGATGAAAAATGCGAAGGCAACAATCCCAACAGCCAGTAGGATTGTCGCGTACTTTTTCAGAAAGAAGGGTACCTTTTTAGCGCCGTTATCTTCCCGGTCTTTTAATAACGGCAGCAATAGGATTACAGGGAAGGAAAAATATGCGGTGCCATGAAACAGTCCCGCTGTGACCGCCAATAATGCCGCGACCAGCAAATATTTCAAGCCGTCTTTCCGTTCATCCACATATTTTTTAGCCGCCAAAAAAGAAAATACCAAAAACGGCAGGGAATAGTAGCGAAATTCCGGAAAACCGAACAGCAAAATATTGAAACTGAAAGTGAAAAACAGGAAGAAAAACAGCCATTTTTTCTTATAAGATAAGTCGGGGAAAGAATTAATGAAAAAAAACAATGAAAATATGAAAAGGACGCCCATTAATTTTCCTGTGTATGTCAAAGTCGTTTTGGCGCCGACACGGGTGAACAAATTAAAAAAGCCAAAAGAAAGCTTGTTTAGCATCAAGCTTAAAGATTCGGCAAAAGAAATATACGGACTTCGCTTGGATAAATTGAGGATCCAAAGCAAGGTATCCGCGCCGGTTCTAGTTTCAAACGGTATTTTTATCGCCAATACCGGCAAACTGGTAAACACCGCCCAAATTAAGGGCAGCTTTTCCCCTCTGGGTTTTAATGAGAAAAAGAAAAACAGAACAGTCAAAATAATTGCCAAAATCAAATTGAACAAAGCTGTTTTTGCAAAAAGCCTCACTGGATCGGAGCCATCGAAATGATTCAAGAATTCGTCAAGGTGCAAGGCAATAAATATAAAAAAAATCGCGAACAGGATAATCCATTGAAAACCCAGCATATTAAGCGGCAGATTCTGCAGAGTCTGCCGTCTAAAGATGATATCATAAAGGAAATAAATCGTGAGTAAGACGATGCAGCAAATTGCAAAAAGAAGGACAACCTGGCACAGAACAAAAGGAGGAGAAACCAGGGGCTTTCTGGAAATGACGACATCGATCATGGTGGTGGCGGCTGATCGGGGTATCAAGCGTATGGAACTGACAATGAGATTTTTCCGCAGGGACCTTTGAAAAAGATTGCCGCTCTTTTTTTCAGTTTTAACAATCGTACTCTCACTGGTCACGAGCACAACATCATTGACTTCTGGCCGGGTGGCAATGCTAATCAGCCCCGGGCGCAGGTTCAGGATATCGAACTTCCTTTTTTTCAGGCCCTGCCGCTGAAAAGTCATGACAAAATCATCCCCGGTCTTTGTGCAGGTCGCAGTGACGATCTGGCTGCGCTGATAATCAAGATAATAAAAAGCCCCGACGCCGGAAAGGGCTAAAATAAAACCGAGCAAAAAGATTATCTTCAGACGCCGGCTCACAATCCCCTCAGGCAAATAAATTTTCTTAGCTCCCCTCAATTTTTTGGAAAGAAACACATGGGAAATTCAAAAAGCCATTTTTCCTATGCCGTATTTTCCGGGAAGTCTGTGTTAATGTCAATTGTGCCAAGGAAAAGAAACTGCGTCATATCCGTGACCAACTCCGGTTTCTTGGGTCATTCTCCCGCCATGGCGGCTGTCTTTTATCGGGTGTTGTCCCATTTCTTCGAGCGCTTCCTGGCCGAGTATGAGAGCCGATTTGAGCGGGAGTACGGGTTGACATCCATTCACGTTATGATTTATATGAAAAACGATCATAAGGATGTCTGTGTCTATTCATTCACGGTATGATTTATCATCTATGTTCTTCTACCTCTGTCTCACGGCCGGCGGCTGGCTTTTCGGAGGCCTCAAGGCCGCCGTGGTTCTCGTCGTCCTACTCGCCGCATGCAACCGCATTCTCGGTTCTGCGGCCGGCGCCTTGGGAGCATCCGGGCCGCCCGCCTTTTCCCTGACCGTCCGTTCCCTCTTAAGCCTGGGGCTCTTTCCTTTCGTCTGGCTGATTGGCCGGCTTCTGCCTGCGCCTTGGCTGATACCGGCGCTCGGCGTCATCCTTGCCGCGGGGCTGGCGTTCTCCTTCCGGCGCCGCTCTCCCGCACGGACACCCGAAAAGCGGAACTACGCGGGCATGATCTTCGTCCTCGCGCTGGTCGTCGCCGCCACCCGCCTTCCGTTCTCGAGGATCGGGTATCCCATCGAAGGCAAATACGCTTACCGGGCTTACTTCAGCTCGGACTACCTGAAGCACTTCTCGGTCGTCGAATCACTCAACAACGGCCCTATGCCTCCCCGGAACCTTTATTTCGCCGGGGAAACGCTCCATTATTACTGGCTTCCGTATGCCGTTCCCGCCGTCGTAGCAAAGGTCGCCGGTTCTACACCAAAGGCCCTGTTCGCGTTCTCGTTCACGGTCAACTTCCTCTTTCTGTTCCTACTCCTTCAGGCCGGACAGCGGTTCTGCCGGCGGCGCCCCTGGCTGCCTTTCCTGGCCGTGCCCCTCGTTCTCGCGCCCAGCTTGGAGGGTTTCTATCTCTGGGCGGGGCGGGCGCGTTCGTCCTTCACGACGTTCTTCGCGGAGGGCCGCTCTTACAATATCGACGGGCTCACGCGATGGCTCTGGAACCTCCCCCAGATCGATACGCTCCTGAGGTCCCTCTTCTACACGCCCCAGCATCTTCTTAGCCTTGCGTTCCTTCTGCTCTTTCTCGTCTTCGCCGCAGAGGAGCGCGAGCGTCCCTGGCTTCTCTCCCTTATCCTAGCCTTGAGCCTCGCTTCAAGCTTCTTCGTCGGCGGCATCCTTCTCCTCGCCCGGGTCCTATTTGTCGCGGGCAGGGAAGCCGCCCGCCTCTTTAAGGGCGCCCTCTCCGCGCTTGAATTCTTCCGGAAGCTCGGGCGGGAATTCCTCCTGCCGCTTCTCGTGCTCGCTATCTCCATTGTCTTGGGGATGGTCGTGTTCAACGGGACGGGTATCGTCCTCAAGCCGGTCGGCCCGCTCGAGGCCGTCATCCTCCTGGGCCTGAATCTCGGCCTGCTCACCGTCAGCGGCACCTGGGGACTCCTGGCGGCCCCGTTCCCCTCGCGGGGGTTGGTCGCGACGTTGCTGGCCATATCGCTCGTCCTGATCCTGGCCGTGCGGATAGCCAACTTCGAATCGGATATCTCGTTGAAGGCCGGGCTCATCGTCATCCTGGCGCTGACGCTCCTGACATGCCGCCTCGGCAACATCCTCGGCCCCGGGAGGTTCGCGGCGCCGCTGGCCCTGCTTGTCCTCGTGCCGGGGATGCTGACCGCCGTGCTGGACATCCGCAACTCGGCCGACATCCGGAACGCGCGTTTCACAAGTTTTGTCCAGTTCGAAGAGATGCGGATGCTCGAATGGGTCCGGAGGAACGTCCCCGCGGGCCGGGCCGTCCAGAACTATCCGGGGGCCAGGACCTGGAACCTCTCTGCAATCCCGGCTTTCTCCGGTCGTCCCATGGCGATCGGGGACCGCCTGCACGGACAGATCTTCCAGATCCGCCCGGAGGTCTACGAAGAACGGCTCGAGGCTTTGCGTCTTGCCATCGCCGGACTCCCGGCGACCAGGCGAGATCTGAGGCGCCTGGGCGTCGATTATCTCTTCTGGGGCGAGGACGAGCGGCGGTTCTTCCGGACCACCGACCCGGCCGGCCTTTCTGTAGCCCATAGGACCGGCGGGACCGTCCTCTACGCCCTCGGCCCGGAATAAGGTCTCAACATGAAAGGAAGCGAAGAAACGCGGAAGGCCCGGGCAAAAGGCCTGGGGCTCGCGTGCCTCCTCGTCATCGCCGGCACGCTGCGCCTTCAGCACATCAAGGCCGACCCGCCGGTCCTCCTCCCTTCGATCTCCGGGAGCGCGGGCATCTACTTCGACGAGGGGATCTACTGTCACAACGCCCGCAACAGGATCCTCTTCGGCCAGTGGATAACGGACGAATGGAACCCCATCGTCTACAACGCCCCCTTGACGCTCGTCTACTTCCTGGCCTTCAAGATGTTCGGCATCTCCATCGTGACGGTTAAGGCCCTCAGCGTCCTCATGGGGCTCGCCGGAATCCTGTTCTTTACCTTAGGGATACGGGCCTACCTGGACCCCGCCCGCAGCCTCGGCGTGGCGGCGCTGTTCGCGCTGGACTTCTACGGCGTAATGTACAACAGGATCGGACTCCTCGAGAACTTCTCGAGCCTCTGCTTCCTGGCGAGCTTCTTCCTGTTCGTCAGAGCCCGGGGACGACTGAAGCCAGTGTTTTTCCTGGGCATGACGACGGCGGTGGCGGCCTTGTCAAAGTATCTCTTCGTCTATTTCCTCGTCTCGACGGCCCTGGCCGTGGCCTACGAGGCCTGGAAGCGTTCAGACCGCCGGGTCTTCGTGTCCTTTCTAGCCGGGGGTCTGGCGGTGGGCCTGCCCTGGTTTTTAGGGATTTACCTGCCGTTTCGGCCGACGTTCGGCAAGATCGGGGCCGGATGGGGGATGCTCTCCCTTCCCCGTTCGGCAGGCCAGGCCTGGTCCAACCTCGTTCACAATCCTCTGCCGCGTTACCTTCAGTTGGCTCCGGCGGCCGCCTTTTTCCTCATCATTTTCGGGGGCCTCTTCCTACTGAAGCTCGTCCGGCCAAAACGCGTCCCGCTTGAATCGGTCGACGTCTTCGTCCTCTTCTGGATCGTCGCCGGGGTCCTCTCCATGGGGCTCCTGAACTATCGCCCCCTGAGATACTACGTGCCCCTTCTTCCGGCCCTTTTCCTGGCCGGATCGCTGCTCCTTAGGAACAGGGACGCTGTCCGGAAGGAAGTCCGAAGCCTCTGGCTGCTGACGCTCGTGCCTGCAGCGCTCTTTTTCTCCGTCCTTAGGATGATGACCTCCCGACCGTCGGCCTTTTTCGTATTCCCGCTCGTCCTCCGCGTGCTCATCTATCTATCGCTCGCCGGGACCGTCTTATATCTCACCCTGCGCAAGGGCTCTTGGAGACCCGTCCTGGAGGTCGTGCTCGTGGGGCTGTTGCTGGCCGGCCCACTGTTCCTCTACGAACAGCATTTCTTCCGCAACCCGACATACGACCTGGAAAGGGCCACCCGCTTTCTGGAGACCCTGCCGCCCGGTTCGGTGCTGATGGGTCAGGAGGCGCCGCGGCTGATCCTGGGGACACCGTTCAGGTCCCTTCTGGCGTACGAGAATTGGTTCAACGACCGGGACCCGTTCGCCCGGTTCAAGCCGACGCATCTCATCGTGCTCGACAGGTTCGGCGGCGCCGAGGCAGGCTGGATCCGCCGGCGGTTTCCGGAGAAGGCGGCACGCCTTGAGCTAGTCCGGAAATTCAAGGTCTGGGACACGACCATGACCCTGTATCGCATCCCGGAGTAGGGCCGGAACTATCGTTTTGGGACGGCTTCCATTCGTGATTATTTGATGTATCCCAGGGACCGGAGGTTCTCCAATTCGTTCTTGGGAAGGGCCTGGAGGTCGACGAGCATGGGCTGGTCATCGGCCTCGGCGAACCGGCCGAGCCACTCGAGGAACTTGACCTTGAACAGGAGCCGGATGTCGTCCTCCTCTCCGGCCCCGATCTCTGTGAAGACGGGCTTGGAGCGTCGGTAGAGGGTTTCCATGCCCGAAGCAAGGTTCACAATAGCGTACCAGTCGCGCCACCGGAGCCCGAAGTCGCCGACGTTGGTAAACGAGCGGGCCACGGCCATGGCGTCATCCGGCGCCGGGGCAATGATCGCCGGGAGCCAGCTCTTCCCGTCCAGTCCGACCTCCTGGCCGAAGAGGTCCAGCAGGGTAGGAAACGCGCCGGCCAACTCGACGACGGCCTCGACCCGTCCCTTAAGGCCCATTGAGGCGGGGAACTTGACGATGAGCGGCACGCGGGCGGTTTCCTCGTAAACCTTGGCTCCATGCCCCCAGTATTCCCTCTCGTAGAGGGATTCGCCGTGGTCGGACAGGACGATGATCAAGCTCTCGTCGTAGAGCCCCCTGTCCTTCAAGCTCCTCAAAAGCTTGCCGAGCTCGCCGTCGACATAGGCGACCGTCGCGTCGTAATTATCGACGACCGCCCGGACCTCGTCGGGACCGAAGGGGCGTTCGGCGTTGATCTTCCTTTGGAATTCCTCGAGGACGCCGTGGACGAAGGCCCGGGCCTTCGGGGCGGAAAACATGTCCCGGAACGGAGCAGGGGGGACGATGGGGAGGTGCGGCTCCATGAAGTGGACGTAGCTGAAGAGGGGGCCGTCGCGGTCGAGCCAGCCGTCAAAGCGGCGGGGCATGGCCCTTTCCTCACCCCGGCGCCATTCTCCGATATGGGGGAAATAGTCGTCCACCCCGCGGGCGAAGCCCGTGTTCGTTGAGACGTTGCCCGTGGCCGTGAAGAGGGATGTCTTGTAGTCCTTGCCCTTGAGATATACGGGGATAGTCAGGAGCCGCTCGGAGAGCTTGTTCATCAGGATCCGGACCTTGTGGCGCTCGGGGTACAGGCCCGTGAACAGCGTCGCCACGCTGGAGCGCGTAAACGACGCGTTGGCGTAGGCGTTCTCGAAGACGACGGCGTCCACGGCAAATCGGTCGAGGTTCGGCGACGTCGGCCGGGCATAGCCGTAGACCCCCAGGTGATCCGGGCGGCAGGCGTCGATCAGGAAGATGAAGACGTCCGGCGAGCCAGCGAACCGCGGGCCCTTCCCGGGGAAAGTGGCGGCCGGCGTCCGGACGACCGAATTCTCGACGACGTCGAAGCTCCCGGACGTCGCTGCGAACGTGACGAACCCGGGCGACGGATCGTCAAACGCGTATACGATCCTCCGCGAAAGGAGACCGGGTTTCCGGCCGAACGTCCGGGCGGTTCTTCGGCCCTCGTGGAACAGGACCTCGGTAATCCCGAGGACGCCGCGCCCCCGGAACAAGAGGCGGCCGGAGGCCCGTTCCGTGCCCAGGGTCAGGGATTCGCCTTCCTCGAGGTGGCGGCGCCGGCGTGGCTCCCGGGGGCCCGCGAGGACCGCGTAGATCCTAAGGACGTCGTTGGCAGTCTTGTCAAATTCCAGGAAATTGAAGCCGACGTTCAGCCGGACGCCGAACCCGGCGGCAGTGCGTTGCGGCGACGGCGCGAGCTCGCCGACGGCACTTCCGTTGGCCAGGAAGCGGCAGGGCTTCCCCCGAAGGGCGTACTCTATCGAGAGTCGTGTCTCGGCCGCGGCCGTCCTCCAGAGGATGAAGCGGGCCGTGTTCCGGACGGCTGTACAGACCCCGTCCCTGACCTCGAAGCCGCCCCAGACGTTGGTCCGGCCAGACGCGGGATCGATCACGGACTGGTCCTTGGACCAGACGAACGTCGCCGGCAGGTCTCGCGAAGGAGCCCGGTTCCCGCAGCTGGACGCGCCCAGGAGGATCGAGGCGATCGCGAATGCGGCGCAGGCTCTTCTCGCGTACATTATTCTATGGAAGAAAAGCATTCCATTTTTTGACATGTTACCTGAATGAGCATTCATGTGCAAATTTTGCCTTATCCCATCGTCAGGGATGATCAAACGCGCCCTCCAGGGATCTCAAGTTGAGTCCAAGATCGTGGAAGACGGGCCAGGAGGCTGCGGACGAGCCCAAATGCCTCGGAAATTGCCCGGACCTCCCCTCTTCTGCAAAATAGAAGGCGAACTCGTTCGCTGCCCTATTTTTCCCCGAGCTTGTTCCTCTTGAGAAAAGGCCGGAAATCATTACTGGGCTGGATGAGGATCGAGTTTCCTCCGCCGCCGACGATCGGGCTTTCACGACCCTGGCTGTCGCGAACCGTGACGGTGTAGACGTAAGTATTATCCGAGCCGGCATCCTTGTCCGTGTAGCTGTAAATATCCCCCGTCAGTTCTCCGATAAGCTTGAAAGCCAGGTCGCTTTCCCCGGTTTTCTTGCGCCAAATCCGGTGGAGGACGATCTGGACTCCCAGAGAGTCGTTGGCCGGGTTCCGCTCCCAACTCACCTCGTTGACGTAGCGTGTCTGGAAGAGGCTCTCATCCTGATGAGTTTCCCAGCGGATGTTCAGAGGTTGAAAGAGTCGGAGGATCTCGATATTGCGGACCTTGTGGGCGGAGGCGCCTGAATCATCCCGAACAGTCAGGCTGACCGAGAACGTTCCCCAGCGAGTGTAGGTATGTCTGGCCACGCGTCCGGACCCTCGGCCGCCGTCCCCGAAATTCCAGATGTACTGGACGATGGTCCCATCCGGGTCGCGAGAGGGCCCTCCGTCGAAAGCGATCTCGCAAGGGTAGATTCCCGTAATAGGCGTAAACTCAAAATCGGCCACCGGAGGCTGGTTTGGCTTGCTCACCTGGATGACTTCGCTAGCGCTGTCTGTGAGTCCGTCATTGTCAGTAACTGTCAAGCGCGGTCTGAAAGTCCCGCTGCTCGTGTAGGTATAGCTCACGATCGCCCCGGCCGCCGTCCCTCCGTCACCAAAATCCCAGTCGTAGGAGACGATCCCCCCGTCCGAGTCATAGGAAGCCGACCCGTCAAAGTTGACGGTCAACGGCGCAGCCCCAGAAGTCGAGGTTGCGACGAGAACGGCCACAGGCGCTCCCTGCGGCGGAGGCGGGGGCGGAGTGTCAGGCGGAGGAGTCACGTCGAGCGCAGAGACGAGGAGTTTGAGATAGCCGTTGCTGCCCCGCCAGACGGCGAACAGCTGTTTATTCGTACGAGTCATGGCGACACGGTAAGAATAGGCGCCCGTCGGAATACCGGCGGCCGGATCGATCGTATGAAGCGACCAAGCGCGCTTGCCCGGATCATAAAAGGAGGCTTTGACCGTATTCGATCCGTCGGATCCGATCTCGCCCCAAGCGACGATGGCTATCCCATCTTCGTTCGCGACCACGACGGGTATGGGATCAGTCGCCACATTGAGAAACCCGATGCTCGGCCTGGTGGGAGTTTCGAAACACCCACCGACGGGCTTTTTCGTGTGATCGAGGCACATTTTCTGCTTGGCGTCGCTCCAACCTCCTATGGATCGATGGACGACTCCGTCATGATCGACATAGAGTTCTCCGTATCCATTGACGTCGCTATCGGCTTTCTTGGGGAGTTTCACCATGTCGGTATATGACAACTTGCCCCCGCTGGGGGCCGTACAGTAATACGCTTCATAAGCATCGGATCCGAATTTCCCCTGCAGAGTCCAGGTGGCGTGAACTCGGCCACGGGAGTCGACAATGAGCATGGGATGTTTATATTCAACGTTGTACGGAATGAACTGCTGTTTGGATTCCCATTTTCCACCGGCCAACTTTCGCATATAAAAAACCGTGGCCCAGTCGTCGGTCCTGACGTTATTCCAGATGACGAACATAACATGGACGATGCCGCTGGAGTCGATGGCGCACGTCGCTTGACTTAGCTTTTGAGCCTTCGGGACTGTCAGAAGGTGCTCGGTGGTCCATCCTCCCGTGGTCTTCCAGGAATGCATGAGCATGTTCCCAAAACCGGTCGTCGTCCAGGCGATGTGGACGGAACCTCCATCAGGCTGGACGGAGACATAAGGACGCCACATACTTGTTTCGATGCCGCTTGCCACCTCCACTTTGCCTGATATGGCATTATTTACGATTTTCCCATAGTAGAGAACACCCCGGTCCGTCCAGGCGATATGTACGTTGTTTGCGTTATCAGCCTGGATATCTTGCGTCCTGACGGTGTAGCCAAGGTCATAGATGTCGTATTGGGCCGCAGCCCGAACCGCGATACCCAGGAGGAGGATAATAGCCAATCCCGATATCAGGGCCGCGCAATTTGAGCTTTTTCCAGTCCTACCCGTCATGGCTTTTCTCCTTTCCGATTTTGATTGTCCTCGATCGGGCGAATTCATGTCAATAACCCCTAGCGATGAGAATAGGGGTGGATTTTCGACTTTTTCGGGGGGATTATAGCGATTCTTGTTTGCCTTTTCAACTTTTCCAAGGAATCTCCGCCGACAGAAGGCCACGCCGGATCCCTTGACTTATCCGATCTTGCCGGATAAAATAGCCATCCATTCCCAGATTGATATCTAGGCCAACGTTTCGAAGGAGGTCCTGATGAAACGCTTTATGTTCATGGCCCTGCTGCTGGCCGCGGCCCTGAGCCTTCAGGCCCAGGAAATGAAAGTTGAAATCCGCAAGATGACGGAAGGTTTCACCGGAAACCAAAGATTCCCTGCCGTCGCCGAGAACGTCAAGGGCGAGCGGATTTACACTTTCAGGGGCAACGACTTGTACTCCCATTATTATTATTATAAGAACGGGACCTGGAGCGGCGGAGGGCGGATTCCCGGCAGCCCGAGATACGGAAACTACTGGTTCAGCGACATCGTCGCCGACAGCACGGGGACTTTCCACTATGTCTGCGAGGATGCCAGCAAAGCCTTGTACTACGGATTTTTCAAGGACGGCACCTGGGCCTCAATGCGCAAGATCGACATCAGGCACGAAGCCACACTGGCCCTGGGTGTCCGATCCGACGACACGGTCGTCCTCGTTTCGGCCATGGTCGCGGTTGGCGGAGGCATCACCAAGGACGTCATTGTCGGAACCAAGCCCGCAGGGAAGACGATATTCTCCAATTTCCAGAACATTACCGGTGACCGTAATGCCAACACCATGGTTGACGCGGCGATCGACGCCGACGACAACACCTGGATCTCCTACAAAATGGAGTTCCCCGGGGACGGCAAAGATATCCTGGACACAATCCTCCACGGAGTGAACAAATCCGGCAAGGATATCTACTGGAAGAACGTGTCCGACCAGACAGGCTGGACCTGGTATTCCCGTGTCGCCATCAACAGCGACGGGAAAATCATGGTGACCTGGATGAGGTCTCAGCATCGAGCTTATTTTTCCTGCCTCTTCGATCCCCTTACAAAAAAATGGACCGAATTCCAGGAGATTTCCGACGGCCCGCTACGCCCCTGGTGCACTATGTATAACAAACTCCTGGCTCGGGAATCGGATTTTTATTGGGTCGGCTTGACCGGCGACCGGATGGTTGTTCTCTACAAGTACGATGCGGAACATAATTCATGGATCAAGCTCGCCGACGTCTCGGATAGGGCCGCTTACTGGTGCTCTGCCCATATGGGAAGCGACAGCATTCTGATTACCTGGGACAACCAGGCCGAACCCACGTCCTGTTATCTGACAACGGTCTCCGGCATCTTCCCCCCTCCCCTCCCAAAGGTTCAATCCGTCTCCAACCTCGTGGTGGTAAAAAGGATCGAGCGCAGCTTCTTCCACGGGTACAGTCTGAACATCCTGAGCTGGGAGGATAATCCTCTGAATGCCGAGCAGGGAATCACGATCGCCGCTCACCGCGTTTATCGGAAAGAGAGGACGGCGGACAGCTCCCAGTGGGCGCTGATTTCCGCTCTGGCAGCGGACGTCTACAGCCTCGAAGATAAAAGCATCGCCTCCGATATCGATTATGTGTATGCCGTTACGTGCGTCGACAGCAACGGCGACGAAAGCCCGATCGTCGACCCGAGCGAGGAGCCGTCTGAAACAACACGTCTTCCCGGGTCAAGGTGGTCTTCCGTACGTTCGGATCGCTGACGACTCCGCCAAGGATAAACCAACCTGACTGTCAAAAGAGAAAGATGATGAAAGGATTCGCGATGAGATCCCTTGTTTTCATTCTGATGATCCCATTTTTCTGTACCGTGACGTCTTTCGCGGCCGGGCAGGACCAAGCTTCGGCGCCCGCGGAAAAGCCGGACCAGCCCAGATTCCGCCTCGGGGCATATTTCGAGGGGTGGATGCTCAACGACAAGAATCTCAAGTCGTTCTTCCATCATTCTCAGAGAAACCTTTGGGGATTCGAAGCATCCGTACACACGCTGTATAATATCGATGTCTGGGCCACCTATCGGATCTACACGGATGAGACGAAAACGACCCATTACGGCAATACTGATAAATTCCGGATCGACGCCACTTCCGTCGGTCTGATCTATCGCCCGGTCGTCTGGAGCGCGCTCGAACCGTTCATTGGAGCCGGCGTCGAAATCTATTCATATTCGGAGAAGCTCGAGGGAGATACCGACATCCCCGACACAAGCGGCAACGCCATCGGCTTTCATGCTCAGGCCGGGACCTATATCAACATCACGAAGTTCCTGGCTGGAAAGCTCTTCGTCCGGATCAATGGGGTAAAGAAAACGTTGGATAAAGCTCTGCCCGATGGGACCACGAAGCTCGACTTGGGCGGAAAAGAATTCGGCATCGGACTCGTCGCCCGTTTCTGAGAGGCGGCATCAAGATTCCGGACCAAGCCCCTTGGCGGCCTTTCGCCGCTCGTACCGAAGCCGATAAAGGAGAACGAAGAGGACGAGCGCCACGAAGAAAAGGTGAGATTGGAGAAAATTGAGCCGGTGAAAGTGATCCTCAAAGGCAATCAAGCGGTCCTCTTTCTCCGGAAGTATGGCCAGGCAAGGATCAGGATGCTGGCGATGCCCAGCGAGTACTCGAAGATGTTGCTGAAAAGGTGAACCCCTATCCCCGAGATGACGGCCAGCCGGGGATCAAAACCCATCAGACCGAAGGTCAGCGCCCAGGCCGATTCCCAGGTGCCGAACCCAGCTAGACCCTTGATGGGAAGCGCTGAGGTAAGCTCCGCTCCGCCCAGTCCCAAGATGAAGGTCCAGAAGCTGATGTCGTGGAGAGTAAAACCGTAGCTGCGGAGGAACGCGAAAAAAAGGGCGAACAAAGAGATATACTTGGCCAGCCGGATGAGGAGGGAGAGGATGAATATCGGGATAGCATTTTCCCTCCGACGAACGGAATCAAGGCTCTGGATGGTCAGCTCGAATTTTTGAACGGCGGTCCGGGCCATCGCTCTTCCCTCGATCCTCCCCACACGGAGAAGACGCCGGAAGACGCCGAGAAAGAACCGGGCCACGGGGACGAGCTTCCAATAGACCAGGAAAACGAGGAGAAAAAAGGCAGCGGCGAGGATGAGGAGCGCCGGAGTCGATAGCGCATTGGCGCCCAGGCCCACGGCGATGACGGAGACGACGAGGAAGGGACTGATCGTCAGGAAATCGAGGACAAACGCCAGGACGAAGCTCGACGTGGCATTTTCGAAGGGGAAGCCGAGTCTCTTGTTGAGCACATAGATGTAAGAAAGAGAGCCGAGCCGGGCGGGGAGGAGGTCGATCAGGCTGTTCCGGATGAAAGTGACGATGAACATGTTCGGCCAGCTGATCAGCTGCGGCTGGAGCAGCCATTTGTATCGCCAGGCGCGAAGCCAGGCGGCGACGAGCGCCACCGCCATGTACACGAGCAGAGCGGGGACGAAAATCCGGGAAATGGCGTGGACGACGTCCTCCGTTTTGACTTGCGAGAGAAGGAGCCAGAGCAGGCCGGCGGAGACGAGCGCGGACAGAAGGATGTAAACGGACCTATTCTTGAACATGCGGCCATATTCTATACGCCACCCGATTCTTGTCAAACCGGCAATGTGCGGCTACCGATTCAGGGGCTCGAGGGCTTTTAATATATACGCGGCCGGGCAGAGAAAGATTCGATGCCCTGAATTTCGCCTGGATGAGGACGTGTGGATGCCTATCGGACGACCAGCCGGGTGAACGGAAAAACATAGGCCTGGAGGAACACCATCAGCCCGACCAGCACCGCCAGCGCCAGACTGTGGAAGAAGACATAGCGGAGGATATCGCCCTCGTGCCCGTACCAGCGGGTGGCCGTGCTGGCGACGACGATGCTCTGGGCGTCGATCATCTTGCCCATGACACCACCGCAGCTGTTGGCCGAGGCCATGAGCGTCGGGCTGAGCCCGATCTGCTCGGCCGAGATCCGCTGCAGGCTGCCGAAGAGGACGTTGGAGGAGGTATCTGAACCGGTGAGGGCCACTCCCAACCAGCCCAGCATGGTGCCGAAGAAGGGGTAAAGGTATCCCGTCCGGGCGAACATCAACCCCATGGCCGCGTCAAGGCCGGAATAGCGGGTGATGAACCCGAGGGCCAGCATGGCCGATACGGTGAGGAGCGAATAGCGGACCCGAAGCAAAGTCACCCCCCAGACCCGGACGATCTCGCGCAGGCTAGATCTCATCAAAAACGCCGATATGAGGGCGGCGACCAGGATGCCCGTGCCGGTGAAGGACAGCCAGTTGAAGCTGAAGACAGCCGCCTCGGCCGTTGGGCCGGAAACAACCGGAGGCATTCGTTCGACGAGCTGATGGACGAGCGGCACCGGCACCTTGAGTGAAGACAGGCCGTCAAGGAACGCCTTGACCCTGGGAATGCCCCAGATGAAAACGACCACACTGAGAATTCCCCACGGCATCCAGGCCCGGACGACCTCGGCCCGGCTGAAGCGGTGGGCGGAGCGGGCGGGAGAGCCGGCCTCGTGCCCGTCGAGGCCCCAGATCCGCCTTGGATGCCAGACGAGGAGAAATCCGACCAAACCAAGGATAGAGATCATCGAGGCGATGATATCCACCAGCCAGGGGCCGTGGAGGTTGGAGACCAGGAATTGGGGTAGGGCGAAGCTCGCCCCGGCCACGAGGAGAGCCGGCCAAACCTCGAGCATACCGCGCCAGCTGGCAAAGGCCCAGACCAGCCAGAACGGGACGATGATGGAGAAGAACGGCAGGATGCGGCCGGTCTGAGCGCTGAGGTCCTGGAGCGAAAGTCCGGTCACGGCCTGGAGGGCGATGATCGGCGTTCCCAGCGCCCCGAAGGCGACCGGGGCGGTGTTGGCGATGAGCGAAAGGCCGGAGGCGGCCAGGGGGCTGAACCCGAGTCCGATGAGGATGGCGGCGGTGACGGCGACTGGCGTTCCGAACCCGGCCGCGCCCTCGAAAAAAGCGCCGAAGCAGAAGGCGATGAGCAGGAGCTGCAGCCGGCTGTCGCGGGTGATCCCGGTGAGGCTTTCCTGGAGCACCTTGAAATGGCCTTTCTCCTTGGCCAGGTTGTAGAGAAAGATGACGTTGAGGATGATCCAGCCGATCGGGAAAAGGCCGTAAACGGCGCCGAACACGGTCACCGCGGCGGCTTTGTCAGCCGGCATCCCGAAGACGGCGACGGCGATAACGAAGGCAGCGGCCAGGCCGAGAACCGCGGCCCGGTGGGCCTTGAGACGGAGGAAAGCGAGCGTGCCGAGGAGGACGACGATCGGAATGGCCGCAATGAGCGCCGAGAGGAACGCGTTTCCAAGAGGATTATAAACCTGCTGCCAGGTCATTTCCTCCGCTTATACCATAGAATTTCGGTGACACACAACTAAAGAAAATGGGGACGGCCTTTTCCTCACCCTCTCCCTCCACCCTCTCCCATCAAGGGAGAGGGATATTCAAAAAAGAGGACCGCCTCCATTTTTCCGGGCCCTATTTTGAGGATCGTCCCCAATTTTTTCCAGCCCGGTAAGTTTGACATTGTCTTCTGTTATGATTTACTATCTCTGCCAATGGGAGGAGGGAAAAACCACAGCCGCGATTCGTATCCTACTGCCCCGGGCAAAATGCCACCCTCAATCCTAGGAACAAGGATGGAAAGGAGAGCCTGAATGGCAGAAATCGGCCCGGT
>Ga0307378_10002431_pt1 | contig 28553 bp, 18 predicted proteins | sample UN1MG_FD_202238 | JGI IMG/M metagenome (GOLD analysis project Ga0307378, IMG submission 202238) | Soil microbial communities from Risofladan, Vaasa, Finland - UN-1 | ecosystem: Environmental > Terrestrial > Soil > Coastal area > Acid sulfate soil | place: Finland: Risofladan, Vaasa | collected... | reverse complement strand
CAATGTGATTTCCTGGAGTGACTACCGTCGTGAAGACGGAGAGCCGACTTTCGGGCTTCTGTCGCAGATATCGCCGGACGGGCGTTACGTGATCAGCACTGTCAAGGATCGATCCGTCTTCTTACCGGTGGATGATCTGCACTACTCGCAGCGGTTCTTCCCTATCACAGGTATTCTGGTGGTCTATGATCGACAGACGAAGAAGTTCTTTTCTCTAAAAGGAGCGGATGATCGAACGTACGTGCAGAGCAATCCTGTGTGGAGCCCGGATGGCAAGACGATTTTATTTGCTCGGAGCAAGTGTTATAAACTGCCCAACCTCAAGGACCCTTCCTCGGCGTTGATAACCAGAGCGGAAGCGATCGATTTTTTCGAAGGCGGCAGGAAGTTCCGCTATGATATTTACCAGGTTCCATTCAACGAAGGGAAGGGCGGGGAGGCTGCGCCCGTACCCGGGGCATCGGGGAATGGCAAGAGCAACTACTTCCCGCGGTACTCTCCGGACGGCAAGTGGATCGTGTTCTGCCGGAGCGATTCGTTTATGTTGCTGAGGCCCGACAGCAAACTGTACATTCTGTCTGCGGCGGGAGGTACGCCGAGAGAAATGCGATGCAATTTTGAGGGCAAGATGAACTCGTGGCACAGTTGGTCGCCCAACGGCAAGTGGCTGGTGTTTGCATCCAAGGTGGGCGGGCCGTTTACCCAGCTTTGGCTGACTCACATCGACGGCGAAGGCAACGATACCCCTGCGGTGCTTTTAGAGAATTTTACGGCGGCGGATCGTGCGGCGAATATCCCTGAATTCGTGAATGTTCAGCCGGAGGAGTTTGCTGAAATTCGACAGGAATTTGCGGATTACTATACTCACTATCGAGCTGGTGTTCTCTTTGAGCAACGCCACGAGTACGGCCGGGCCATCGAGGAATTCCACATGGCATTAGCTGAAAAGGCAGATCACCCAGAGTCTCTGTATTTGCTTGCATCATGTTTGGCACGAATGGGCCAGGAGGAGCAAGCCGTGTCCTATGCGACCAAAGCTGCCCTTGCGGCGCCGGGTAGCTCTGCCGTCAACGGCTTGCTCGGAGGGTTGTTCAGCAGTACAGGTCAATACGGCAAGGCCCTGGCCCATCTCGATGCCGCCTATGCTGCAAATCCGGGGGATGTGACTATTGCCAGCAATTTAGCGTGGGTTTTGGCGACATCTCCGCGAGGGACGGACCGCGATGGGGGCAAAGCAGTTCGTTTGGCCGAGTGGGCATGTAAGGCTACGGCGTACAAGTCGCCTCCGCTGCTGGACACGCTTGCGGCCGCCTATGCTGAGGCAGGTCAATTCGAGCAAGCCATAAGCACGACTCTGCGGGCGATAGAGATTGTCAAAAAGAATCCGAACGCCTCCACGGCGTCACTTGAGTCCCGTCTTAAGCTTTACAGAGCGGGCAAACCTTATCGCGAGCCGGTTGTGCGGTAGTGAGATTGGTAAGAGGGAGTTTTTTTACTTCGGCTAAACGGTGGTACTTTTTCAACAGCCCCACCCTTTCTTTTATTTAAGTACTATTCACTATACCTAATCAGTTGGTCTTGATCATTCTCAAATTCCGTGACATTGTGAAACACTTTTGGAGGGGAGGCCTCACTAAGATCCCTGAGAAATCCCGGAGAAACTTGTAATCCCAAATTCTGTGCCTTATGGACATCTTCCCATGCCTCATCATACTTTCCCGTGAGGTAGTAGGCCAATGCACGTTTGTTGTAGGCCTTTGCATTCATTGGACTTAGCTCAATAACTTTGGTGTAGTCGGAAATGGCCTGGTCATATTCGCCTTTCGTACCATAGGCAAGCCCCCGACTGTTATAGGCTTGAGCATCCGTTGGATTTAACTCAATGGACTTGCTGTAATCTAAGATAGCTTTGTCATATTGGCCTATCTTGTAATAGGAAGTCGCCCGATTGTAACAGGCTTGAGCGTATTGTGGATTTATCTCAATGGCTTTAGTGCAATCCAAAACGGCCTCGTCATATAATCCCTTAGCGATATAGACAGCCCCGCGATTGCAGTAGGCTTCAGCATAGCCTGGATTAATCTCAATGGCCTTAGTGCAATCCGAGATCGCCTCATCATATTGCCCTATGGTGATATAGGCAGCCCCGCGATTGCAGTAGGCCTCAGCATAGTCCGGATTAATCTCCACGGCCTTGGTGAAGTCTGAGACGGCCAGTTTATGCAGCCCCTTCTTATAGCAGACAATCGCCCGATTGTAATAAGTCTCAGCCAACATTGGATTCTCCTTAATCGCCTTAGCATAGTCGGAGATAGCCTGATCATATTGGCCTTTTGCTTTGTAGGCATTACCACGATCGTTATAGGCAGGTGTATATTGTGGGCATATTTCAATGGCCTTGTCGAAGTCCGTGATCGCCTTATCAAATTGCTCTTTGGCACAGTATAAAACTCCACGGTTGTAGTAGGCTTCAGTCAACCTTGGGCTTATCTCCAGGGCTTTTGTAAGGTCTGAAATGGCCTGGTCATATTGACCTTTAGCCTTGCAGGCAATCGCCTTATTGTAATAGGCTTCAATGTATAGTGGATTAATCTCAATGGCCTTTGTGTAATCTGAGATAGCCTGGTCAAATTGACCTTTAGCATTGTAAGCATTACCTCGGTTGTAGAAGGTCTTAGCATCTCCTGGTTTTATCTCGATGGCCTTGGTGTAGTCTAAGATAGCCTGGTCATATTTGCCTTTGCTGTAGTAGAGAATCGCCCGATTAATACAGGTTTCAGCCGAGCTTGGGTCCTTCTCAATCGCTACGGTCTCATTCGAAACGGTCAAATTATGTTCATCTTTAATCGGTGGGGTGACTTCCCGATCGTAGCCGTCAATAGATTTGTCTCTGCATCCTATGAAGAATACATAAAGAACCATCCCACACTTCAGCAGTATGCTAATAAATGCTTTTTCGCTTCGAATCTGCACGATAACGTACCTCGCTTCTCCCATTCAATATTCTTTAAATCTTTGAGTTTTTCTCTATTTCGGCAGGATCTCCTGGCAGTATGAATTCTTTCGTTGTGCCCTTCAATAACAAGATCTACATTAGCCAGAAATTTTCTCTATAGCCCGATAAAGTTCTGTTAAACGATAGAGCTTATTGGTAGGAGAATAAAAGATGTCCGGTACGCATGGCGGTTCCTTAAGCCGTATATCGCTCTTTTTCGTAATTATTGGGAGAATGTAAGGTGTCCGGTACTTTTTGGTTAGTGTGCTGCTTGCTCCTTCGGTAAAAACCGGGGACAGTTGATTTGTTGAAAAAGTCTCTTGATTCTGGTATATATGTTATCAGTGTATAAGGTAAGATTGTCTTTTTTACAGGAAGAGAATTTTGAATTCTATCGGAGATATTTCCGGCTAAAACATACAAATCCAAATGACAGTGTTAAAGTTAGGCAATCTTATTCTAAGCGTCCCTTTCATACAGGCCCCCCTGAGCGGTTACAGTGACTATGCAATGCGAAGATTAGGGCTTGATTTCGGCGTACCTCTGACTTTTTCCGGCGTCATGTTGGCCAAAAGTGCGGCCCATCCCAAGGTATTGAGAAATCCCGCCTTCAGGCCGCACGATGATGAGCATCCTGTCGGGGCACAAATTCTCGGAAATGACCCTGCAACAATGGCAAGAGCCGCCAGGGCACTTCAGGATGCCGGCTACGACATAATCGACTTGAACTTCGCCTGTCCGGTCCCCAAAGTGGTTCGCAGGCGACGGGGCGGCTATCTCCTGAAAGAGCCTGAAACTGTAAAGCAAATTTACAGCCGTGTAAGAGAGGCGGTAACATGCCCGGTTACAATGAAGCTGCGAACAGGTTTCGATTCCAGCCGGGAATCTTACGATAATTTCTATCAGATCGTCTCCGAGGCCTCACAGCAGAACATCGATGCTCTGACAATCCATGCCCGCACCGTTGTACGAAAATTCGCCGGCGCTGTTGATTGGGACCTTCTTGCGGAAATAAAACATCGCTTCGAAGGGACAACACTAATAGGAAGCGGCGACCTCTTCGAGCCGCAAACAACCGTTCAGCGTCTGAAAACCGCTAAGATCGACGGCGTCCTCATCGCTCGAGGCGCAATTGGAAATCCCTGGATTTATAAAAGCCTTAATGCCGTTTTGACCGGTATGCCGGCACCGACTCCTCCAACACTCGCTGAGCAGGCCGAAGTGATACTAAAACACTTCGAAATGATCTGTCAGCTCTATGATCCAATTAAAGCTGTCAGGTATTTTCGCAAATTCCTTGTCCACTACTGCAGGCGCCACCCAAGGCGGAAACAAGCTCAAAAGGCCCTTCTTGCCGCAGACAACAGAACAGATTTTCTCATTGCGGTAAAAAGATGGTACGGAAATAATCATTCGGTAAGGGAAAAATAGGGATGCCGGGCCTCTTGAAGAATCTGCTGTTTTTATTTTCTCTCGCTAATAATTGTCCCTGCTCCTTCGACCCCGCTCAGAGCTTGCCCTGAAGAATTCAAAGGGGTGAGATGCGCGGAGGGATCTGGCTGCGAATCCCCGCACCGATGGGCCTGGCCCCAGGCTTTGGGGCTCCGTTTTTTGTACACACGCGGGATTTTCTAAGGCTTTGTTGCGTATGAGTGGAGTTTATATTTGTTGTGTACCGGCCTGTTAGTATTAGAATTAAGAGAAAATGCGAGTAATCTGACCAATTTGTAAATAACGAAGCCGACAGGCCACACGACAGCCCAGGTAATGAGGTATCCCCCTGAAGCACTCACTAAACCTGCTAATATGAGAAGTCCTGCCAATTGTGCTTTTGGGAGTTTCACCCAGAAGTTATCCCGTGCTTCGTTTATGCTTATCAGGCAGCTATTTACTGCTTGTTCGTTGGCCTTGAAATAATCGGGATTAGTTTGACGGCAGGCTTCCCAGCCTCGGAGTTCCCGGTCGTAAGTATCCATTTTGAAGTTTGCAGAATGATACTCCTCGGATATTAACAGAACACAAACACATGCACAGACAACACTTGCACATATTGCCATTAATGATGTAACACTTTGCAGTTTGCTTTTGTGGTTCATAATTTCAGTATCCCCCCATTAAGTATAATAAATTTATGTAAAGAAGCAAAATTCGTAGAGCAGTTTTTTGACTTCGATTTGCCTTTGCCGTCAGTCATGCATTATTTCGCACGCCGGCAAGAATTTTCCAAAAATACGTAGTCACCACAATAGACGTCGATAGATTATTTTGATATGTAATCGATTAATGGTTGTCGGCAAGGATGCTGGCAGCCATTTTGAGCCCCTACGCCAGCATTCTCTTGGTGGCAGGAGTAGGGGCTTTTATTGTGCCCCAAGTACGGGCGGTTCGCGAACCGCCCCTACTCAAATTCTGCCCATTTTGCGAAATTATTAAATTAGAGCCGGCTGTTATGTGACAGCAGAGTACCGTCAAAGCTTGATACTTTTATACGCCGGTGCTATAGTGATGTACGGTAGAAGTACGGGCGGTTCGCGAACCGCCCCTACGTATTGATATTTCGACAGGATGGATAAAGATAAGGAGACAAGAATGAACCGTCGGGATTTTTCCAAACACATGCTCATGCTTGGAGCGGGAGTTCATGCCGGGACCGCAATTGGAGCGCCGGCAATGAGTCAGTCCGGAGCTTATTACGAAGAGCCGGCGAAAAAGCTGCCGGTCAGGAAGTTCGATGTTATCGTAGCCGGCGGCGGCACGGCGGGAGTAGTAGCGGCCATAGCAGCAGCGCGGCAGGGCGCGAAAACGGCATTGATAGAAGTAAAAGGTTATCCCGGCGGGACAGTCACGGAAGGCGGCACCGCTCTGCACAGCTTCTATAACCTGTGGAAGGCGTTCCCCGGGGTGAAAAAACGCCAGGTTGTACGGGGGATTCCGCAGCAGATTATCGATCGCCTTATGAAAGTCGGCGGCACATCGGGACACGCCGAGATGTCGAAGGGCGACAATTACGATTCGGTCTGCACGTGTATCGACACGGAGATTTATAAACTCGTTACATTCGAGATGCTCGTCGAAGCTGGGGTCTTCGTCTGCGTCAATACGCTGCTGGCGGGAGCGATTATGGACGGCTCCAGGATCAGAGGCGTTATCGCCGAAAGCCGCTCCGGCAGGGAAGCCTTTTACGCCAAATCGTTTGTTGACTGTACAGCGTATGGCGACCTGGCAGCCTACGCCGGCGCGAAGTATATCGAGCCGAACGATTACCCGGTCGTTAACAGCATCGGCGTGGCCAATGTGAACCTGGAGACGCTTCACGACTTTCTCGAAAAGCACGATGCGATAAGCCAGCTTGCCAGAGGCCGGCGCAGCGGCAAAGACGGACAAATCGTACGAATCCAGGGCACGTCGGCGAAGCTCCCAGGTGACTTCGGCAGGGAGGCGGGGAAGATTGGAATGTCCATGGTCACCACCACCGTTCACGACAACTATTTCATGTTCATCAAGCTGAATTTCAAAATGCCGGTTAGCCCGACCAACAGAGACGAAGTCGCGAAAGCGGAATTGGAGCTGAGAAAGCGCCAGTTCAGAGCCATCGAATTGTTCAGGGAATATATCCCCGGCTGTGAGAAGGCCTTTATCGCCCGGACGAGCCCCAAACTTTGTATCCGCCGGGGCAGATTAATCACCTGCGACTATGACGTTTTACACGAAGATGTTATTGAGGGCAGGCATTTCGATGATGAGGTCATGGTGTACGGTTTTCACGACAGCGCGCCTCGCTACCAGATCAGGAACGGCGGCACATACGGCCTCCCGTACCGGGCGCTGCGCGCCGCGGGAGTCGAGAACCTGCTTTTAGCCGGTATGTTAATCACCTCCGACCACAGGGCGCACATGTCCACAAGAAACACGGTATGCTGTATGGGGCAGGGCCAGGCGACCGGCACCGCCGCGGCGCTGTGCGCAGAAAAGAAATGTGGGACACGAGAGCTCAGCTACGGCAATCTTAGAGAAGCCCTTGTCAAAGGCGGCGTCTATTTTGAAAGTTGAGTATCAGGGGAGTCTGATTGGGCGAATCCGTATAACGAAAAACTATCCGCCTGAATTGTGCTGTTTTTGAATTTGATGCCGGCAATCAGGATTTCTTCAAGCCGACTCTCCCTGCCCAGTCATCCCACCGGCTGCTCATAGTCCGGACTCGATCGGGGTGCCTGGAGGCAAGATTATCCATCTCCGTTCTGTCCCGGCTCAGATTGTAAAGCTCCCAGGGACGGTCTTTCAGGGCGACGAGCTTCCAGTGTCCTTCTATGACGGCCCGGCCTCCCATGTGTTCGAAAAAGAGCCTTTCGTGTTCCTCGCGTTCCTTGCCCCTTAGTATTGGCATCAGCGTCTTGCCGTCCAGCGGCGTTAGTGTGTGTCCGTTGTACCGGCCCGGATATTTTGCTCCCGCCAGCTCTAAGCAAGTGGGCATTATATCAATTACGTGGCCGACTTGAGCTGTGACGGATCCAGACTTTGCCCTGAGCCCTTCGGGCCAGTGGACGATAAGAGGCGTGTGACACCCGCCCTCGAAGGATTCTTTTTTCCAGTACCGAAACGGCGTGTTCGAAGCACTGGCCCAGGGGGCGCCAATGCCGGTATAGGTGGTTTCCGGACCGGGCTCGGAAATTCCCTTGTATTGGATTTTTCGGCCGTCCCGCGTCTGAGAGCTGCGGTCATATCCCGGCGTTTGCGGCACTTCAGGTGAAGCGCCGTTATCAGATAAAAAGAAGATGACTGTGTTCTCAAGCTGTCCCGTTTGTTTAAGCACTTCAATGATTTTACCAACACCCTGGTCAAGGCGGTCAATCATCGCCGCATGTACGGCCATCTTCGACGCCTGGAAAGATTTCTCCTGTTCGGTTAGTTGATCCCATCTCCTGCCTCTGTCCTGTATGGGCGGCAGGGGGGTGTTCTCCTTTTTGAAAAGCCCCATCTCGATCATACGCTCGTAACGATCGTGCCGGAGCTTTTCCCAGCCGTCTTTATATGTGTCTTTGTATTTGGCAATGTCCTCGGGCCGGGCATGCAGAGGCCAGTGAGGAGCACAATGAGCCATGTACAAAAAGAACGGTTTGCCGGATCGTCCGAATTCACGGATGTACCGGACTGATTTTTCATTAATCGCATCGGTGAAATAGTAGTTGTCGGGGACATTATCGACTGCCCTGGTCCCTTCAACCAGCGAGAACGGATCGAAGTGATTGATGACGCCCCAGATAACGCCATAGTGTTTATCGAAACCGCGGCTGACCGGGTAAGTTTCCAACGGGGCAAAAGGATGGCCGGGATCGTGCTGGTGGTCCAGCCATTTTTGATGGAGCTTCGTATCTTTAAGTGTGTCGGTTCTGGACAGGTGCCATTTGCCGGCCATTGCCGTATTGTAGCCGGCCTGTTTGAGCGCCTCGGCTATGGTTATTCCGTCGCGGGTTAAGCTTTGGCCGTTGCGGGTCAATCCGACCTTATGCGGATATTGGCCGGTCATTAAAGAAGCTCGCGTGGGGCAGCACCTTGCACAGTTGTAGAACTGCGTAAATCGCAGGCCGCTTGCCGCAAGTTTGTCAAGGTTGGGCGTTTGGATCTCACCGCCGAAGCACCCGATATCCGAAAAGCCCATATCGTCCGCCAAAATGATAACGATATTAGGCCTTCGCTTTTGCCCGGCGTCATTTGCAAATGCGGGTATATGCCGCAGTGATAGCAGGCTCATTCCGGAGGCCGCAAGAAAATCCCGACGGCTTAGTCTCACAATATTCCCTTTCGTTTTTATGTCCTTATTGCAGGTTCTATAGCGGACCGCTAATGGTAGTCCTGCAGCATCTTAACATAACACTCCGGCTTGTACAAAAACTAACTCCTCCGCTACTGCAGGCGTAAGGGCGGGTGTGGCTAATTTTTCTGGCACTACATAAGCTTGTCTTGTGTAAAGGATTGTGTTCTTTGTCATTGCGAGCGAAGCGAAGCAATCTCGACCGTTCGCAGGATAGAGATTGCCACGGCCACATGCTGTGGCCTCGCAATGACGATAGGGGAAATTTCCAGCTTTGAGAGCAAGCATTTAAGAACGAAAAATCGCCTGCCAGAATATCTGGTCGCACCCGTAAGGGCTTTTATCGAAGATTATGCTTGACGGCGGGGCGGCCAATCTGGTATAAGTGTATTATTGTAATCCGTAGATTTTGAGTCTTTTAACAAAAGAAATCTTTATGGCTGATTTCAGACTTTCATCTCGTAATTAATCGCCCATATTGGGTATTTAAAGGAAGGAGGCAGCATCAAGTCGCAAAATATCGTCCGTGCGATACGGATGTAATGTATTGTGAAGGTCGGATTGCTGTCTTTTATGTTTATTTCAAATCTCTTTAGCGAAGGAGGAATATTATGTGTGGAAAATTAATTTGTTACCTCACTTTTGTTCTGGTGCTGGGTTTGGCTGCAAATACTGCAATCGCCGAACTGGTTGCCTACTACCCGCTGGACGAGGGCAGCGGCACAACTACCGAAGATGCCACCGGCAACGAACACGACGGGACACTGAACAATGGCGCAACTTGGATTCAGCCGGGATACTTCGGTGACAGCGCAATAAATGTGGACGGCAATGCGGGCAGCAGGGTGGCTATCGGAACGTGGGACCCTTCGGAAGGAACGGGCCAGTTAAGTCTTGCTCTCTGGGTCAAGTGGTCCGGCGAACAAAATATGAGCGATCACATGGGCCTGATCGGCAAGAGAGATTCCTGGTCGGACACCGGCGCACTGCGGTGGTTCTCGGAAGTTACACAAGATGGTAGAATCCATATGAGGAATTACAATCAAGGAGTAGCTACTCCCGTCGGTACGTTAGATCCGTTTGTAAACATATGGGCGCACGTTGCTGTCACATTTGACGGAACTACAGCAAGAATTTATCTTAATGGTGAAGAACAGGCATCGGGTGAGTTTTCATTACACGACAAGGCCGACGCCTCTATGGGGATTGGCAGCACTCACGGCGGCAACAATGGGACCTCGGAAGTCTTCTCCGGCGATCTGGACGAAGTGTACATATTCAACAATCCCATATCACAAGCCCAGATACAGGACCTGGCTAATGGGATAGTTCCAACGTTTCCAAAGGCCCGCTGGCCGCAACCGGAAGATGGCGCCGCACTTTGGGAAACCTGGGCGAGTTTTTCCTGGAAGGCGGGAGATGGGGCAGCCTCCCATGATTTGTACTTAGGCGAGAGTTTCGCAGATGTCAACGAAGGTACCGGCGAGACGTTCCGAGTCAACCAGACCGGATTGTTTTTCATTGCCGGCTTTTCCAGTTATCCGTATCCGGATGGGCTTGTTCCGGGCACAACGTACTACTGGCGTGTCGACGAGGTAGAGGCCGACGGCGTTACAAAACACAAAGGCGACGTCTGGAGCTTCTTTATTTCGCCCAAGAAGGCCTATGATCCGAGCCCGAAGGATGGGGCCGGGTTGATTGAGACCGATGTGACTCTGAGCTATTCACCGGGTTTTGGTGTCAAGCTTCATCAAGTGTACTTCGGCGAGAATTTTGCCGACGTTCAAGCCGGTACGCCGGACACGTACAAGGGCTCCGCAGCGGTCACAAGTTTTGTTCCCGGCACCCTTGAGTTTAATAAAACGTACTACTGGCGAATCGACGAGTATGACGGCGTCAACACGATTAAAGGCGACGTCTGGAGCTTTAAAACGACTCAGCCCGGGCTGGGTACCATCGTGCTTGATATTTGGGAGGAAATCACCGGCAGCGGTGTGGATAATCTCAGGGCCGACCCCCGCTATCCGGGCCAGCCGGACTCGACCCAATCGATAACGGAACTTGCCTGGGATCCGGACATGGACAATTATGGAGGCCGGATTCATGGCTGGCTCTACCCAGCTCTAACCGGTGATTATACATTCTGGCTGTCCAGTGACAACGGCAGCGAATTGTGGCTGAGCACAAATGATGATCCTGAGAACGTCGAGCTGATCGCCAGCGTGACCGGCTGGACCGGCACTAACGAGTGGGAGAAATTTAGTTCCCAGATGTCCGAACCGGTCACATTGACGGCGGGCAGCAAATACTACGTTATGGCCCTCTGGAAAGAAGAAGATGGCGGCGATCACTGCAGGGTGGCCTGGCAGGGTCCCGGCATCGAAAAACGAACGGTTATTGCCGGCGATTATCTATCGCCGTATGAGCCGGTAAGTGCCTACGGTCCTAATCCCGGCGATGGTGCCGTGGGTGTCAAGAGGACGCCTACTCTTACATGGAAGCAGGGAATCCAGGCCGCTTCGCACGAGATATATTTCGGCACGGATGAAGAAGCCGTGCGTAATGCCACCACAGCGTCACCTGAGTATATGGGCCCACAGGCTCTTGGCTCCGAGAGCTATGAAACGGGCAAACTTGCCTGGGAGAGCACATACTACTGGCGCATCGAGGAAGTCAATAGTCTCAATCCCGGCAGCCCATGGGTAGGCGGCGTCTGGAGCTTTACGACAGCCGATTTTCTTATCATCGATGATTTCGAAGATTATGACGCCGGCGACAATCAGATTTGGTACGCCTGGCACGATGGTCTTGGCTATGGCTCGTCGACGACTCCGCCATACTTTGCCGGTAACGGTACTGGAGCGGCTGTGGGCGACGAAACCACGCCTTCTTATACCGAAGAGACCATCGTTAACGGAGGCGCCCAGTCGATGCCTTTACTGTATGACAACAATAAGCAGGGTTATGCCAATTATTCGGAGGCGGAGTTGGCATTGACGACCGTGCGGGACTGGACCGAGGAGGGCGTCGCGGAATTGTCGCTGTGGTTCAGGGGTTATCCGGCGTCCGTCGGCAGCTTTGTCGAGGGTCCGGCCGGCACTTATACGATGATCGCCTCCGGCGCAGATATCACGGGCACGGCAGATGAGTTCCACTTTGCCTATAAGATGCTCACCGGCCCGGGTTCGATTGTCGCAAAGGTCGAGAGCATGCAAAACACAAACCAGTGGGCCAAGGCCGGCGTTATGATTCGCGAGACACTGGACCCAGGCTCGGCGCACGCCATGGCTTTTGTCACACCCGCTCAGGGTGTTGTATTCGAATATCGCCCCGTTGCCGGCGATAATAACCTTGGTGCGGCGGGGCAGCAAACGGGCATTACAGCCCCGCACTGGGTGAAACTGGAGCGGAGCCTCTCGGGCAGCTTTACGATTTCCCATTCCGCTGACGGCTCGGCCTGGCAGCCGATACCGAACACCACGATGGCGAACATCCAGATGAATGCGAATGTTTATATCGGTTTGGCGGTGACAGCCCATGATGCCTCTCAGACGTGCCAGGCCGTATTCTCAAACGTCACGTTTACCGGCACGGTCGGTTCGCAGTGGATGAACCAGGATATCGGCGTAGCCAGCAATGATCCGGAGCCGATGTATGTCGCGGTCTCCAACAGCGCCGGTACACCTGCCGTGGTTTACCACGATGATCCGGCCGCGGCACAAACAGATACCTGGACCGAGTGGGTTATCCCGCTGCAGGCTTTTGCCGACCAGGGCATAAACCTGACCAACGTCGAAAGGATCGCTATCGGTCTCGGCATGAAAGGTAATATGGCGACGCCCGGCGGCTCGGGTAAGATGTACTTTGACGACATCCGGATGTATAGGCCAGGAAATGTTCCTTAACGGTAAATGCCGTTTTTATCGGATTAAAATCAGCAAATGTATCAATTCGGGGCCTGTACCGATTTACTCGGTATGGGCCCCGCATGTTCTTACGAGCATTTCGGTCGACTTTTTTTTGAGAAAAACGAAATATATAAAATCGATTCGTATTCTCTTGCATCTGCGGCGCTTTAGCGTTATTATCATTTGATGATAAATTATAAGCATGTTTTAGCACTGAACCCGTATTTCGGGGATTCAACCGCAGCGATGGGGATGTTCCCTCCAACCGGCCTGGAATATATCGCCGCGAGCATGAAAGACCTGGTCGGTAAGGTGACACTTCTTGACCTTCGGTATGAAAGAGACTTACGCAAGCCGGAGGTACTTAGCGAGTTTATCACCAGTCAGGTCGATCTATTGTGCATAAGTATTCGATGGGAATCTCAGTTCGAGAAGATCTGTGATTTCGTATCTCAACTGCCCCCTGAGGTCTGCACGATTGTTGGCGGTTACAAAGCGACGCTTGAAGTGGAGTACCTGTTCGAGCGTTGTCCCAATATCGATATGATCGTACGAGGTGAGGGCGAAGAGATTATCCAACAGATAGTCACCGGGGTTCCGCACAAGGATATTCTGGGTCTTTCTTATCGGGAGAATGGCCGAATTATCCACAACGAAATCCATGATTTGCCTGACATCGCACATATCCCATATCCTGACCGGTCCTTGAGAAGACACGATTATTACTGGATTCAGCACGGCGTTCGACTCAGCAACCGTACCTTCGACACGATACTAACAACGCGGGGATGTCCGTTCAAATGCAAGTTCTGCACGCTCAGTCTCAATCCGCTCGGGCAGAAGAGAAACTACACGGAACGGCCTCTCGAATCGGTTATTGAAGAATTGAAGACGATTAAGGCTGATTTCGTGCTGTTCAGCGATGACAACTTCTTCACTAATCCCAGGCGGAGCGAAGAACTTTGTGATCTGATTATCGAGAACAAGATCAAGAAGACCTTTGCCGTCCAGGCCAGAATTGATATGGCGAAGTATCCTAAGATTCTCGAAAAGGCGGAAAAAGCGGGTTTCAAGCTTTTCCTTATCGGGATCGAATCGCCGCATGATTGGATCCTGGAGCTGTTTGCCAAGGGTATCACCCAACAGCAGATTCGGGATGCTTTTGCAGTCCTGATTCAGTACAATTTCTTCTTGCACGGTTACTTCATATACGGCAACATCGGAGAGACGGAAGAAGAGATGCTTTATATCCCGAAGTTCGCAAAGGAGATCAAGGTCGATTCCATCAGTTTCCAGAAACTTCGTATTGAGAAGTTCTCACCCCTGAAGGAAGTTGTTGAGAATACGCCGGGCTACCACTACGAACATATCGGCGGTCCCGTGTATTCGGACCGTTACGGGCACAAGGAACTGAAACAAATCCGGAACCGGATTCGGTCGGAGTTCTACGATCTGCCGCAGATCATGCATATAGCAAAAAAAGCCCGGCGAATTGGGCTTGCCAATGGGCGTGACTTGGCAGTTGCGTTACCTAAGCTACCTCTGCTGATGTACAGGTTGGCCAAACGAAAGATCCGAAAGAAAAAGCATGTCCGGACTCCCGGAAAATGAAACCGACGATTCTAACCCAATCCATCGTTACCTATCGGCAAGTGTAAGATAAGCCGACTTACACTTGCAATTTTATGATTAACCTGATAGTTTGATGAACTTGAAGGCTCGGTAGTGTTGCTTAGCGTTCAATATGGAAACGCCCGGCTTGTTATGCTTGCGAAAAACGCAGAGAAATGAAGTTTACAGACCTTGACCTAAAGCCCAAAATCCTCGCGGCGCTGAGAGACATGCAATACGTCGATCTAACGCCCGTCCAGGAAAAAACCTTTCCCCACATCCTGGCCGGCAGGGACCTCATCGCCCGTGCCGAAACCGGTTCGGGAAAAACCGCAGCCTGTGCCGTTCCTCTCGTCCAGATGGTCGACACTTCTATTAAGGCCGTCCAGGCCCTGATCCTCGTTCCTACCCGCGAGCTGGCACTGCAGTACGTTGGAGAAATTTCCGACATCGCCAGGCGAACCAACGTCGCACCCTCTGCCGTCTACGGTGGCTTTCCCATCCAGATCCAGACGGCAAAGCTGAACCACGGAGTTGAGATTCTCGTGGCCACCCCGGGAAGGCTCATCGACCTGCTCCGCAACACAAAGCTTAGCCTGTCAAACGTCAGAACCTTCGTCCTTGACGAAGCGGATGAAATGCTCAATATGGGATTTATCACGGACGTGGAATTCATAATCTGCTGCCTCATACACGAACACCAGACCCTTCTGTTTTCCGCGACCATGCCGAAAGAGATTTCGAAGCTGGCCCAAAAGTACTTGAAGGATCCTCTCACTATCAACTTGAGCAAGGACCAGACCGCACCGCAAAACCTCCAGCACCATTTTCTACAGGTTAACAGCAGGAACCGGTTGGAGTCTCTGCTCAAATACATGAATAAGGTCCGGCCAAAACAGGCCATCATCTTCTGCAATTCGAGACTCGGTGCTGAAAAACTGCACGGCCATTTGAAAAAGAAGCTTTCCTCAATAGAAATCATCCACGGAGGACTCGACCAGTCCAGGCGAACGTCACTTTTCAACCGCTTTCGTAAACTCGAAATCAAGATCATGGTCGCCACGGCCCTCGCCAGCCGCGGACTGGACTTCACCCACGCGACCCATGTCATCAACTACGACTTCCCCGGTGACACCGACGCCTATACCCACCGCACCGGCAGGACTGCAAGAATGGGCCGGAAGGGCGTCGCCCTGACTCTGTTCACAAAAAAGGATTTGTATAGCTTAAAAGCCATAATCAACACTAATCGCATTCAGCCCATTTGGCAGGGTACCGAGCCCGACCTCAAACATATATCCCGTTCACGCAGGTCGAGCAGACGACCTTCACGAAATTACCGCCCCCGCAGAAAAAATTAGGCTTGTCTGGAAAATCGAAATTCCCGGAATTAAATTTTAGTCAGCGTTCAACGCTCGACCCGCAGGTTTTGTATCATGTCACCACATCGTACCTGATAAGTACCGGCATCGGGTGCTGTCAGTCCCTTAAACACGACCTCTTTTTTCTCGCCGGACCGCAGCCATAGCCAGCGGGCCGTCTTTTGTCCGGTTATGGCAAGTTCTATTTTCGCCAGTCCTTCCTGTTTGCCGTTTTCTACCGTTACGTTGGCGCGATAAGGCTTGCCTGCTATTATCCTGCCGACGGTGTCGTCCGCGAGCAGCTTCAATTCGGTGCAGCGGGGCTCAAACGTGGGAAAATCTGCATTGTGTAGCCGCACATGCATGGTGTCGTTTAATACCATTGCTTCGGGCGCCTCGGGCGGGCGTGGAAATTTGAAGTCTTCGAGTGTGAGCCGGTCCACACCAGTACAGATAAGCACGGGCCGCAAGTCTTCTTTCTCAAAGCGCAGCCGGACATTGTCGAACTGCAAATTTTGCACGTTCCGAGCGTGGAAACCCCAGGCCGGCAGGGGCCTGGCATCCACACCCGGCGATTTCACGGTCCTGCGCGCATCTTCGAGCGTGCCGCCTCCTTTGTATTCGATACTCACATCCCGGAAGACCACGTTCGTGAACTTGGTTTGGGCCCAGCTTTCAACCGCAGACGCGGCCCGATATACGCCGGTGGCCGTCACCCGGTTGACAATGATATTTCCCGCGGTGTTGCCTGATTTCAGCGTAAAGTGAAACGGCGTCGAAACGTTGTGCATCGTGACATCGGAGATCATCACGTCGTCGAGCTCACCTTCTGTGGCGTCCCAGCCGCCGGGCTGCAAGTTTATGCCGGCGAGCATATTATAACGGTCCGATGTGCGGTGAGGATGTACGCCGGGGCCGTAAAAGAGGCAATTATGAATGATCAGGTGCGAGGCCGGGCCGATCAGCCGGATGCCGTTGCAGGAGGAGTTCACAATGCAATCGGAAATCAGTGTATTGACCCAATAGCGGCCGGCGATCGAATCATCCCCGGTGAAGAACTGACAGCCGATGATGCTGACGTCCCGGCAGGGCCGGTTCGGTGCCCCGCGGAAATGCACGCCGTCCCAGCCGCCGGTGAATTTGACATTGCGAATTTCCACTTGGTCGCTGATCTGGAAGAGAATGGCGTAGTTGGCCGAGTTCACGAAAGAAACGTCGCGAACCGTGACCTTGCGGCAATTGACAAACACAAAGGTATGCGGGCCGCGCATTCGTTCCTCGCCGGTGGGATCGAAGACTTTGTTGCCGTCGATTACACCCTGTCCGGCAATCGCGATATCTTCCAGCCCGTTGCCGAGAATCAACGCCCTGTGCCACTTGCCCCATCTGGCTTCGGGCATGAACTCAGGGATCACAGGATGCTGGTACTGGTCGAGGTCCGGGGTCCCGACGAGCGTGGCGCCTGCTTCGAGAAAGAGTGTTACATGGCTTTTGAGATGTACCGTGCCGGAGAGATATCTGCCGGGCGGCAGCAGTACCTGGCCGCCTCCGGCCGCGGAGCAGGCCTCGATAGCCTTGTGTATGGCGGGTGTATCGAGAGTCTCGCCGTCGCCCGCAGCGCCATATTCGCGAATATTGAACACGCCGGAAGTGCCAGCAAGAACCGCCTGGGCAGCCATGAAGATTACTATTATCAATGCCGGCCGAATCGCTCTTGATATATGACTGCCACGCCTATGAATAAAGCTGCGTTGAATCATCAGTCTATCTCCTTTCCGATAGCGATGAGTTGCCTGAGATGCGGCTCATAGATCGTGCCGTCACTGGAGACGTTGACATCAATCGAGACTACGCCGCCGAGCGCATTGATCTTCCGTACGTAATCGACCATATACTCGTCGCTTTTGGTTGGGCCGTCCTTGCCGGCCCAGCGTGTGCCGAGGAATGAAAGGATGTGCCACTGCACGCCGCTCGGGGCCGGATTGGTTTCCGGCGTCACCTGGAATTTGTTCTGCTCGCCCGCCGTGTAGTCCTGCTGATCGGTCAGGGCTGTGAACGCTTTGTCAATCCTGGTCCCCGGGTTGAACGCCAGAATGCTTTCGGGATTGCCCGCCCGGCAGGCGGCGGCCCATGTGTTCCAGTTGAAAGGTTTGGAAAGGTCGTCCCAGCCGGTCGTATTATATGAGCCGTCAAACCACCAGCCGGAGATTTTTTTGCCGTAACGCAGAGACCACTCGGCGATAACCTCGGACCATCGCCCGGTGAACTCCTGCGGCGCGGGCTGCCGCTCGTGGACATCGTGCAGACCGGCCATGGCCTGTTTGTCGGCCTGCGGGCAGCGCGAGGGCAGGTAAAGCATGAGCCGGATGCCCCGGCCGGCCAGCGCTTCGGCGATTTCCATCGGCAGGTCTCTCCTCGAACATCGTTCGCCGGTTTTGTATCCGGCGTATTTCTCGTAGGCCGCGTTGGGGCTGCAATAGTACCCGCTGTTCTGCCCCAGCGTCAAGATAAGATAGCCGGCCCCGGTCCGCTGCAACTGCTCGGCGAATTTCTCGACGTCAAAAGACTCGACTCTTTCGTTCCATGCCGGACCTCCACCCAAATAATGAACGAAGACGCCGAACTTCGCTTCTTTGAGCCATGCCTTTCCTTTCTCGCGGTGCGGCAACTGCTGCTTCTGAGCCAGCGAACAGCCTGTCAGCAGGGCGATTCCGCAAAATACAGCAATCTCTTTCCTGAATCGCATCATAGCACACGAAGCTCCAAAATTTCGTATCGGCTCGGAGGGTTTTCAAATTATGACAGTATGTTTACACATTCGTTCCTGCCAGTCAACCTTCTTGCAGTTTCGTGCGACTTCTACCCCATACGGGCATTTGGCTGGGCTCGGGCCATAAATGCGCATCGAGGGTTGAGTCCCGGCTACTCGACTTCGATGATTGCTTCAGTCCATCGGGGCAGGTTCCATTGCTCCTGCTGCACATCCGCGGTGATAACGTATGTTCCGGGATCAACTGAGGTGTCAATAACGAGATTGAAATCGGTCTGTTTTTCGGTTCGTGGGGGGATGGTGACAGAAGCAGTAGGGGGTGTAACTTCAAATCCGGCGGGAAGATTAAGTGCGAAAGTGAGCGTGCGGGAAGCATCGGAATGATTGAATGTCTTTAAGCTGACTTGAACGGTCCGGCCGGGCCTGGCTTTGCTGCCATAGGGGCCGAAGCGAACCCACCGTTCGTCTATGCCGTAGTTCGGCTCGTCCCAGGGCAGCAGTTCTGCAAGAAGTGCTTTTCGTTTGGTTAAAGTTGCTGTCATGTGGTCGAGCTGCCGATCGCTGTAGCTGAAAGGCTCGACGACATGCTGGTTGATGAGCAGCGTTCCGGAGGGGATTTTTCTCAGGAGGCTGAGGCAATAGAAGTAGCCCATCGATTCATGCAGAAGGTTGCGATTTAGCAGGCAGTAGTCGTCGATTCCCGAAGGGGTGAAGGAGTCGCCGATGAAGAAGATTTTTTCGGCGTTGTCCTTCTCGACGAGCATCGCATCGTGGTAGATCGTCTGGCCGGGGAAGTCGTGGAATGTGAATGTGAATTCTTTCCATCGCATCTTGTGTGCCTCGGGCATGACTTTGATGTCAGCGATAGGATTGGGAGTCAGGCAGGGCAGGCGATAGTCGCCGGGGTGTTCGAGGATATCGACCAGCGGGCCGGTTGCATAGACGGGGCAGTTGAACTCGGCCAGGCAGGCGGCGACGTTGTCTGTATGGTCGTCGTGATAGTGCGTGATGAACAGGCCTTCGAGGCCGGTCAGTTTGCCTGCTTCTCTTAGCTTGATGACTTCGTCGACTATCCCGCGGCTGCCGCAGTCGATGAGAAATCCGCTGCGGTCTTCCGAAATGATCAGACGGGAGTTGCCGATGGGAATTATCCATTCCGGGGGTTTGTCTTTAATCAGTTCAGCCCAGGGCATCCAGTTGACCTTCGGATTGTCACCAAGGACACGCCGGGCGAGGATGTCGTAGTTGTCTCTGAAATACCAACGGCCCGCACTGATGGACAGATAGTTTTCGTAAACTGTCTGGAGTCGCTCTATCAGCAGGTTGATTGCCTCACGAGGATTGCGTATGACCGGTCCGCGGGCCGGGACCAGGATGTCGGGCTTTTTGCCGGCGACTTTTCGAAGGCTGTCGATAAGGGTACTCATGCGTCCCGCCCAGCCGTGGTAGCCGCCGATCTTTGCCTCTGCGACGGCGTCCTGGAGGGAGTACAGGTCGAAGAGTTTTCCGTTGCCGTAGATGATGTCGCCGACGAAGGCGTATTTGATGCCGTCTATTTCGATCAGGTATGAGAGGGCCTGGCGAGTGTAGCCGGGCGTATCTATGACCTCGATGGGTATTCCTTTCCAGGAGAAATTTTCGCCGGCCTTGACGGTTCGGCCGATCTTCATGGATTCGGTCAGGATTTTGGTTCCCTGCTGGGCGTAGTCGTGGAACCGGCGGGTTGTGAACTCATTCCAGAATTTCTCGACGTTGGTGAAATTGCCAACATCTCCATCGGGTACGACAGCCGTTGCGCCGTTTTCAACGAGTTGTCGCCCGGCCCAGACGACATCGCGCCGGCTGTGAGTGAACATGACCATCTCGGCATTTTCGATTTTGCCGGCCGGGTCGCCGTAGACGACTAAGCGGGCATTGTCTTTTTCGATACTCACACCGTTGACCGGTCCCGGAATTAATAATACGTGTTTGCTGAGCTGAATGACCGTCTCGGCACCGGATTTGCCGGCTAAGGGCAAGACCAGAAGGACAGCAATGACTGCTGCGGTTCGATTTCGCATGGACTTCTCCATATTTATCTTGATTTTCGTCCTATCGGTTGGGACGAGATTTTTCATATTGATTCTGGTTTAGCAATTTTACTGAGCGTTTTCAATAAGTAGAATATCAGGTTTGCCTTGAAGATTCAAACTGTTATTAGCGGCCTTGTACTTTTCGCCTTAACCAGACATCATTGCCCAAAATAACATCCCAGAAAATCATGGTGGACCTGGCGGAAAATACTGAATTGTATACTCGACTACGCCCGGCAGGATTCGAACCTGCGACCTTCGGTTTAGGAAACCGACGCTCTATCCTACTGAGCTACGAGCGCTTCAATCATAAGTCTTTGTAATCTAACATCTTCCTTCACTGTCTGTCAATCCTTATTTGTTGGAAACAGGGGCGCGCGCCAGGTGCTCGCCAAAATCATTACTCATTGCGGCCACGCTTGCCATTCTTGCTTTCTCCAATAAGTCCCATCTGACCGCTAGGTAGAAACGGTGGGTTGTGGCAAAATCCGAGTGGCCGGCGAGCTTCATAACGTCGAATTCTGTCAGGCCATTGGCGAACCGTCGAGTCAAACACGTTCGTCTCGTGTCGTGGAATTTGCCTTCTTCTATGCTCGCACGATTCAAGATACGGTCAAACTTTCTCTTGAAGTTGTTTACCGGGCATTTGCCATCTTCAGTTGTCCATCTGTTCTGTTGTCGGCGCTTTTGTATATGGTCATAGCGGTAGGGGGGCACAAACACATAGACATGCCCCTCTGGCTGTCCTTCTTGATGCTGAACGAGCAACTGTGTGATCTCGTCGGTCAAAGGTAGAGTTCGTCTTTCGGCGTCCTTAATGTACCATTCCCAGGTTGCATTGGAGTTCTTCTTCGGCGATACCCTGATTGTCTGCTTTTCAAAATCAACATCACGCCAAATGGTATTTAGTAACTCAACCCGCCGCATTCCGGTACACAAAGCGGTTGCTATCAACAATTCCCAGTTGATACCTTTTGCTCGATGAACTTCACGAGCTGCTCTTAAGAGCCTATGGCATTCATCGTCATTGTAGGTGCGGATTTCCTGCTCCGGGATTTTCGAACGCCGTAAATGTTTGAACGGATTCTTCTCGATCTGGTCTCTCAAAAACGCTAACTGAAAAACTCTCTTAATGGTCGAATATGAGGGCGGCAAGGAGGTCTCGTACGAATACGATGCCTGTAGTAACCGGACCAAACTGACATACCCGGACGGCAGCTATATTACATACGAGTATGACAGCCTGAACAGGCTGACAAAGATAAAGAATCAGGGCGGTTCGACCCTGGCCCAGTACACCTACGACTCGCGGTCGCGGCGTACGGACCTCGACTACCTCAACGGAACCACCATCGACTACACATACGATGCGGCCAGCCGGCTGACGACCATTGACAGCACTACCGACGACGACAGCCATGAATATGACTACACCTACGACAAGGTGGGCAACCGCCTGACAATGCTGGTCAACAATACCGACACGCATACCTACACCTACGATGATATCTACCAGATAACAGACGTCAACTATCCCACAAGCTATGAGAGCTGGGTTGTCGATACCACGTTCAACTACGACGATGCGGGCAACCGCAGTTCCGTCATCGACGACGAGACCACTAACTATGCCACCAATAACCTCAACCAGTACAACTCCGTCGGCGGCGTTGAATACGATTACGACGAAAACGGCAATACCACCTTCGACGGCGTTGCATCATATACCTACGATTCCGAAAACCGTCTGACCTCGGCAACCAACGCCTCGGGCTCCACGAGCGGGATGTTCAACGCCGCATTGGACTGCATGAATTTGACCTTCACCACAGGAGGAGATGCGAACTGGGCCCCGATAAGTCCGGACGCCCAGGATCCCAATTACGGAGGCCCGGACTCGGCCAGGAGCGGCGATATCTCCGCTAACGAAGAGTCATACTTCGAGGCCACGGTCACCGGTGAAGGCAGGGTCAAATTCTACTACAAGAAGAACTCTGATCCCGATGACTACTTCCGCTTCAAGGTCGATGACTCAGCCAAACTGTCCGACCCCAATAGCAGCACGAACTGGACGTATTACTACTATGACATAACCGGCAGCAGCTCGCACACCATGCAGTGGCACTACAGCAAAGGAGCCAGCGGCTCATCCGATGGTGGCGGTGCGTGGGTCGACCGCGTCGAGTGGGATGGAGATAGCGGCACGCCTCCGCCGACGACTCTGGCCGAGGCGCTGGACTGCGACCTGACGGTCACAACCGGTGGACCCGAATATATGTACTGGTACTCGACCACCGGTGCGGACGACTCTTATTATGACGGCGATGCGACCTACAGTGATAATAACATCGGCGACAACGAGGAAACCTGGATGCAGACCACGGTGACCGCCGTCGCCGGGGATAAAGTGTCCTTCTACTGGAAGGTCTCATCCGAAGAGTACGATGACTATCTTACGTTCTATATTGACGATGTCGAGCAGGACGATATCAGCGGAGAGGTGGACTGGGAGAAGAAATCATACAGCCTAAGCGCCGGCTCCCGCACGCTCAAATGGGTCTATTCCAAGGACTCCAGCGGCGAGGATGGCGACGATTGCGGCTGGGTGGATGGGCTGCTGGTCGGAGAAGGTTCGCTCGTTCCCCAACCAGATGAGAACAGCGAGGCCCTGGACTCTAATCTGAAATTCACCGAGAGCGGAGATGGAAGCTGGGGAAGCTGGTACATTGCATCAGGTACGGACGATGAGTACTACTACGATGGCGATGCGATGAATAGTGACGAAACCGACGACGATGAGGAAACTCGGCTCCAGGCCATAGTCGAGTCGGACAGCTCCGAAACAATAAAATTCCACTGGAAAGTATCATCCGAAGCAAACTATGACTACCTGCAGTTCTATATTGATGATACGCTCAAGGACCAGATCAGCGGCGAAGTGGACTGGCAGCAGAAATCATATACCGTCAGCTCCGGAATTCACACGCTAAAGTGGGTCTATGTCAAGAATTGGGAAGATGAGGATGGTGACGACTGCGGCTGGGTGGACTTCGTGCAGTGGTCGGGGCCTTCGCCGGACCAGGATACTTCAAACTGGCAGGCAATTGACTACAAACACGATCTATATGGCCGGCGCAGTGAAAAGAAGGTCGATGGCTTTAGCACCCGGTACGTCTATGACGGCCCTCAAGTGATCGCCGAATACGATGGCAATAACAACCTGCTGCGAAAATACATCTACGGCCCGGGAATCGACCAGCCGGTCTGCATGATCGAGGAAGCCGAAAGCGAGACCTATTACTATCACTACGACGCCCTCGGCTCGGTCGTGGCCCTGAGCGACTCGTCCGGCGACACCGTCCAGACCTACGAATACTCCGTCTACGGCCAAGTGGCAGCAGAAGATAACGACCATCCCAATCCCTACATGTTCGCCGGCCGCCGGTTCGATATAGAAATCGGCCTGTATTACAACCGCGCCCGGTACTATAATCCTTATACGGGCAGGTTCCTGCAAACAGATCCAGTCGGATACGGAGCCGGCATGAACTTGTATAGCTACTGTGGAAATAATTCCCTGAATTTAGTGGATCCCAGTGGACTTACCCCGATAACAGATTCTGATCTTGATATCCTCTTAACTATAGGTGAGAATTATGCCAGACTTGCAAGAGAAGGAATTATAACAGACGTTGAAGCAATTGCTCAACTTGCTGATTGGGTAGTCATATTTACCGGTAGTGAGCCCAGTGATGTACCAGATTTTGTCGATGCTTATACGAAAGTGGCTAGCGCTTGGTTATGGGATGGATTTACTTTCAATATTGTGGGGGATATTGGAGACTGGGGAGCTTTTAGAAATCCAAATTATCCTTATAGTGATTTTTGGAGATTTGCGGATGATGGGTTTAAGGAAGAGTATAAGGAAAATCTTTCTGACAATCCTGACTTTAGAGTAGACCTTCCGGGGTGGAGGGATCAAAGTACTCATTTTATAGGATTCTTAGGAGCTGGTTACCATGCCTCACCATTCGAATGGGCAGCAAATTGGTTTTTGGAACGCCACGAAAGCTCAGACGATACAAGCCCAGATGCACCCGATATGCTACTCGGAACAATAGCCATACAAGTTGGCGGCGCCCTAAAAACCTATGAAATGCATAAGATGTTTGGTGTTAGTATCTTATATCCCTGTCCGCTTTGTGAAGCTTCTCATTGTAATGGACTTGCTCCAAACCAAGTAGGTGATTGGATACGAAATAACTTAGCAGAACCGGAAATTTGTCCGAGGCATGGCATACCGGAGAGTGAATGCCCCTGTCCCTGATTGATGAATTGAAATAATTACGATTTAGGTCAGGCATTTATCCATCTGATTGTACGATAACGAGGAAAACGATTATATCTAATTGAATGAACGCTGGATGAGTAGCTAGTTCTATGCAATACGTGTTTACTATGAAAGTGAAAAGCAAGTGGTAGCTATTTCAAGGATTTGAGGAAGAGGATGATTAATATAGGGATCAATAGCTCAACTTAAGATGATAATCTTTTTAGGTGATTTATTTGATTTTAATGAATTTCCAGATTACAATAATATGTGTCTAAATAGCTCGCTTAAATTCTTATATGAGAAATGTTGTTTCTTATTAAAAACGTTATAAGAAGAATAATGCTATGGATATGGAGATAGAGCAATGAAAAGGTTAATTTATAGGCTGTGTATAGTTTCTGTAATCTTCTTTTTCTTCATTTTTGGCTTCGCGTTCGGTTATATATCATTTCAAATAACGAATCCTCGCTTACCGGTACCAAATCGATACCAGTTAGAAGAACTAATACATGAAGCAAAATCTTTTTTCTATAAAACCATGTATGAGCTTTTTGATGACTCATATAATCCCGAAAGCGGTTATGTATCTCAGTATGCTCTCGATAGTTTCAAAAAATATAGGTCGAATCTCGAACCAAGATGCCGGTTGGTGAATGTAGGCGAAGGCTATGGTGTCTTCTACGGTGAAGTATTTTTCCCCTCAGGAGACAATTTTGAGGTCGGAATGAAAAAGTCTGAGGAAGGATGGACACTGAGTGGTTTACGTTATCTTGGGAATAAGCAAATTTGGTGTGATCTGCTTTTGTATTATCGGGAAAAGGATACTGGATATAATTCAAATGCGACTGGAGGAAATCAGGACGAACCAAATAGGGTAAACTAAGGACGGTTGGATTGTTAAAAAGTCCATTTTCTTCTTTAAATCCAAATGACGGTCAATTAAAAGGCATGATTAATTTTCCATTGTGCTCTTATCGTTTTCAAAGATGGATAACCTTTATCTTCCCGGCATCCCCCCCTTTTCATTGATTATTGACGATCCATTCGACTCTGCTCAGGACAAGCTTACTATTGATTATTGTCCTTGCTTACGCATGAATTAAAAGAATCGAGAATCCAGAATCCAGTAACAAGAATCCGTATTTATCAGCGTTAATCTACGTTTATCAGCGGTTAATTTCTATTTTCTTCGTGGTTCTTCGTGGTGAATCCATAACCATGTTAATCTGCGGTTTATGAAAATGACTATCCACAGCACGCAATACGCACAACGCAGTACGCAATACGCTTTTTAGCCTGCCCTGAACATAATTGAAGGGAAGACGTCTATATTCTCCCTATCCCATAAGGATGTGCCCTCTATGGCCAATTTACCTTCCCTTCCAAGCCCTCGGAATCAAGATTCAAGTTGCAAGCATGGTCTGTTGGATGCCTTTTTTGGCCCGAATTCTTTCTTCAATTTTCTGGGCCTCATAACTTACCGCCATTGTTCACGGTTGCTATCATCCACAAAGACGCCCTGATTAGTCCAAGGATACTTCCTGCTTATCCTTTGCACTTTCGCCAGCCTGTTTTGTCGGTGTTTTTCCTTTTGCTTTTGCCGCCTTGCAATATACTTTTCTTTGTCGTCTGAGAACAAGGCATTCCACCACGCTTGACGTTGTTTCTTTGTACGGCCCCCCATACGATAGCTCCTAAATTTTAAGGCACTGTGAAGCCTGTTCTGAGCGACGAACTTGAGCGGAGCGGCCTGTGATACCACCCCTGCCAAATTCGCTAAAAAATATCGGGGCTTACGGTACCGTAAGGGCGGTTTTTCGGAACCCAAAACCGTTAGGATAGACCCCCACATTTAACACTTTTTCGATAATGCCGTCTTTGCCGCTCTCGATTGGACTGTTCGCTACGTCTTTGGCTGCATTTCGAGCAATAGGTATGCCCCTGTTCACGTTGCCCTCCGCACTGTTTGCAAAGCAAGGTACTTTCTTGTTCGATAGGTTGTTTCTGCTGATTCTTTCGTTCGTGGTAAGCTTGCTTCTTTCGTTGTCGCTCACGCTCGGTTGCACATACATCACAGAACCTATGTCCCGGGGTAATCTCCCTGCCACAGGCACAACGGGGAACGTACTTCTTTGCTACGGGCTTAGGTGTCCCTGCCGGCCTTCTGAATTTGAACTCATCGAACAGATCAAATCTGTCCTGTTTGTTCTGGTGGCTGTGGTTGAAAAATCGGATTTCTTCAAGCGTTATGGATTGACAGAAAATGCCGTGAGGACAAAAGTCGAAATGCAATTGCGGCGAAATGGCGTTAGAATAATAGGCCGTAAAGAGCGAATCGTACGGCAATCATGGCTCTATGTGTATCTTCGCCTGATGGAAGCGCCGTCTCGGCACCACTTCGAACAAGTCGATGAATTATCAGGAAGCTTGAATATATTCTTGCGGCAGAAGGTGGAGCTGCTCGGCACACCGGGCGATAGCAAAAGGAGATTCTGCACGGCCACAACCTGGGATACGGGCGGTATTGTGATTTGGGGAACAACACAGATTGAAGAGGGGCTTGACGAAACTATCGAAATACTTGTGGAGAAGTTTAGCAAAGATTACCTGGATGCTAATCCCAAGGACCAAGCTTCGGTGCCGGTGCGTGGCGAACACTAACATCTCCGCCACGAAGTTCGGTGAGACTTTCTTAATCAGTCCAATCATATCCGGACTATGGCACCAGCCTCTCAGAAATTACCTCCGTATATGCATTCTTCAGCCCCGGATAGAGTTTTCGGCAACCACACCGTATTTGAGAAAGTATAATCACCGATAGCAGACTATATTGTCATTCACCTTTCATCAATTCAACCACTTGACGAGTATTGTCAGAACGGATCAGGGCCTTGCAAAAAGATGTTGAGCTGGCTAATTTTGCTATTTCTGCAAGGGCTTCCACATGAGGGCCGGATTGGCCGGGTGGAGCCAGCAAAAGAAAAAAGAGCTTCGACGGCTCCCCATCGAGTGAATCAAAGTCGATTCCTTGAGGGGCTATACCGATAGCAAGTTTCAGGCTGGAAACAGCAGTAGTTTTAGCATGAGGGACAGCGATACTTTTCTCCAGTCCGGTACTCTGCTTATCTTCACGTTCCTGCACTGCCTTCAGTACGGTATCAAAATCATCAATTTCATCAGCGTCTTTTAATATCCGGACAAGCTCCCGTAAAACATCTGGTTTATCTTTCGACTCCAGAGGTGTTTTTACAATTTTTTCTACAACCATATCAATTAGCGCCATGACCTGCTTCTCCTGAACTTTCATATATGAACATAACTCTTATTCAATTCCCGTATCATGCCAGTGATTCGTACATCTCCCAGACCCTGTCCTCATCTTTGACAATCAGGACTGAACACGTAACAGTACGCATCGCCCGCTCGGTCTCATCATAAAACTCATCCCTTCTGCTCCTGATCCGGGAGAGTTCGCCAATAATGAGAAGATCGACCTGAGCCTCATTTACAGCTTTGACTATTTCCTTATTAACACTCCCTCTACTGCGTTTCTTAACAATTGATACCCCTTTTTTCATAGCAAGTTCATTTACATAATTAAGATACCGTTCAGCATCAGCTTCCATATCATGCTCATATTCGACCTGCTCATCTTTGAGGAATATCCTTGCCTTTAAAAGGTCTTCCACTGCTC
>Ga0307378_10002428_pt1 | contig 28601 bp, 20 predicted proteins | sample UN1MG_FD_202238 | JGI IMG/M metagenome (GOLD analysis project Ga0307378, IMG submission 202238) | Soil microbial communities from Risofladan, Vaasa, Finland - UN-1 | ecosystem: Environmental > Terrestrial > Soil > Coastal area > Acid sulfate soil | place: Finland: Risofladan, Vaasa | collected... | reverse complement strand
GGGGAAGGAAGTCGTCTGGTCCTCCAGTGGTCGACCGGCACGGACCGCGTGTTGCTGCGCTCAAGCGGTTCCGATGATAGATGAAGGACGAGCGCGTGCAGACTTGCTCCGTTTCTCCCAATACAGCGACCGGCAATTGTATCACGCCTCACGATTACGCCGCCATCCCATGCAATTGAAGTTCCCTGTCGGACGTGAAACGCAATCAGTTCGCTACCTTGCCCACGACTGCGGACGTCGATCCGATTGCCAGGCATGGCCGCGTCCCCAACACTTCCTTCCGCGATGCGGCGCCTTTTGAATCGACGGGCGGCTACAACGGGATGCACGTCGAGGGTTTGGGGCCCATCGTGGAATCGATCGAGCACGTCCGTCAGCTTCGGCCGGAAGTATATCCCGAGGTGGAGTATCCCTCATTTTGCAAGTCGCGCCGGTACCGCAACGTCTTCGATTTCTGCATGGACACGGTGACCATCGACCGGTCGTATCCGGCGATCGGCGACGGCGGCGTCTTCCACGGCCAGGAAGGCGAGGTCTCGACCAGCGGCATCGAGCTCACGAAACAGGAAGGAGGCACGCCCGCCGGGCCGGACGTGCCCTACGGCGACACCGAGTGGCTCAAGGCCAACGGGTGCAGCCTCCATCCCACGTACGGCTGGCGCGGGCTCAACTTCGTCTTTCCGCACCTGTATAACGTCGAACGTGGCGTGGCCCAGGGGCCCTGGTCGGCGGATTGGAGGTTGAAGACCGACGACGAACTCCACATGCGTCTCACGGTAGTGGAAGCGCGAAGCGGCGCCGGCCGCCCGCCCGTCGAAGTAAACATCGCCGACGGCACCTCGCCCGCGGGCGGAAAACCGTACGAGATGAAATGGGTCATGATGCACAGCCGCGGCGAAGCGCCGGCGCGCACCCAGGCGCTCAGCCTGATCGAGCCGTACCTGGGACAGCCGATCATCCGGGAGGTGCAGATGCTGCCACTCTCGGAGAAGAGTGAGATGGAGCTGGGAGCCGTCGCCTGCCGGATCCAACTGGCAGACCGCATCGACACCCTCTTCTGCGCGGAAGACCCGGCCGTCGAGCACGCCGCCGAGGGAGGCTTCCGTTTCGCCGGGCGTCGACTCCCTCAACCTCGGCGTGGCCGCGGGAGTCTTCCTCTACGAGCTGACCAAGGCGACCGCGGGATTCCCGTGAAACGGCCCGTCGGGTACCTTTTGGTCAACAAAATCCCCTTTTTCCGTGTTGGGCCCTGCCAGGCGATCCAAGTGACCTGCCCCCGTTTTCTGTACCAGGAGTTATGAGAGTACGGGTTGTGTTGACCTTGCCCCCAAGTCTGATCCAGTTGGAATGTTAGTCTCTTGGGGATTTCCGGCCTCCGCCGGGCAACCGCGCACCGCGGCTCAAAACCCGTCGCGCTGGAGGGTCGGAGCGAAGCTGGGCGATCCCGGCTTCAGGTACGGCTCGAGCGCCTCGAATCGGTACTCGACCTCGGCGATGTCCTCCTTGGTCAGCTCCAGCTCCGAGGAGATGGGCGACGCGGGGATGGTTCTGCCGGGCCCGTAGTGACGCGAGACCATCGTCTGGAACACGCCGCGCTTCTTCCAGAGGTACAACTGGATGCCTCGCAACGAGCCGCCCGGATGGGTCTGGCTCAGGTTCGTCATCAGGAGGAACTTGCTGTACGCATCCTTCAGGGCCGCGGGATCCGAGCCGCTCTCGTGCAGTTCCCAGATGCGGGTGAGGACGTCCGCGTACACCGCGCGCTCGGTGATCAGGCCTTCGGTGCCGAGGCGCAACTCGTAGAGCCAGCCGAGCCCGCCCCGGGCGCTGAACACGCGGCGGATGGGCGGCCGCGCCGCGAGCAGGGCGCGTGTACGGGCGATGACGGAACCTGCTTCCTCCTTGACGTAGCCGAAGTGCGGGAACTCCTTGGCCAATTCGATCAGGAGCTCGAGCGAGGGGGCCGGCCCCTTGTACGCGACGCCGCCGGTGGTCTGGAGAATCACGGGCCGCTTCACGACGGAGGCGAGCGCACGCCAGTACTGGCGCATGTCGTCTTCCGTCGTGCCCGAGTCCGGCGGCCGCGAGATGATCGCCGCCGGCGCCAGCTTCTCGGCATGCTTCGCGAACATGAGCATCTCGGCCGTCTCCTTGCCCTGCACGCCGAGGCACAGCGCCGTGCGGAGGCCGCGAGCCGCCTTGGCCAGCACCTCCATGCCCTGGAGCTTTTCGTCGGTGGTCAAGAGATCGACGCTGTCGCCCGATTGCGGCCAGATCATGCCCGGGCAGCCGCACCAGTCGACGAAGCGCGCCTGGTTGGCGAGCGCGTCGAAGTCCAGCGCGCCCGATGCCGTGAAGGGTGTCGTCAGAATCGGAAACGGCCCTCGGATCTTCGGGTCCGCGGTGCCCGTGCTGGCGAGCAGGCCCGTGCCGTGATCGCGTCCCTCGAGGATCGTTCCGGCGATGACGCCCGATGCGCCGGCCATCGCGACCCTGAGCATCCGTCGCCTCGTGATGTGCCTCTCTGGGGACATGACGTACCTCCGCCGATGAGTGATAGGGAATGAGATGTCCGCCGAGGCAATTCAGAGACGCCCCGGTTCCATTGGAAGGTCGACGCCGATCTGGCGCACACGGATACGCCAGCTCAGCAAGAGCTGCCGCTGGCTGGCCGGGATGTTCTCATCCAGAAAGTTCACCCTCGTGCCGGCTCCAGTATGAACTCGTCGGCATGCTTGAGCAATGCCTGGCTTGCTAACTCGACGGCTTCCCGGATGGCTTCCTTGGTGATGCTATGATTCCATTCTTCCACGATCGTTTCCCACGCCATGCCGCTGGCGACCTGTTCGAGCACGTCGGAAACGAGCACGCGAGTCCCGCGAAACGTCGGCTTGCCGTGGCAAATCCCGGGATCCGCCACGATGTGACGACCCATCAATCGAGGCGATCGCCCTTTCTTCATCGCTGCTCCTTTGTGCGGAACTCCATCCGGCTCCCGCTGCCGGCGTCCTGCGCGTCGACGGCCGATCGACGATAAGCCTCCCCTCAAGGTGACGTACACGCCTTCCCCCCAACCCCCATTCTACCGCTTGCGGAGGCGAATGCAAACGCCGCGGTCCACGCAGGGAGATTGGGCGCAGAGCTCGAACAGTGAATAGCGGGCGCGTCCAACGCGGAATCGCCAGAACAACGCAGGGACTCTTCGCAGTTGTTGATTCGCTATTCACTGTTCAAGCTCTGACCTCAGCGATTCAAGCTCTGACCTCAGCGACTGACCTCAGCGATGACCCCAGCGACAGCGACCAAGAATTGGCCACGCGCCCGGGAGCTTGCTTGAGATACGTTCCCAAGCTGGAGCTTGGGAACGAGTTACCAAACCTCCCCGCATGCCAGCCTGTGTGGACTTTCAACTTTGACGTCCCCACTTCTTCCTTTGAAAGAGGCCGTACGCCAAAGGCAACAGTCCAATTATGAGAATGATGCCTGCGCCGTTTAATGCTGCCATTCGCGCATCCCCTCGCGGCCTGAACCACGCAAACCACAGCAGGAGTGTTCCTATCACCGACAACACCGCGCCAAACACCGTCGCGACCATAGCCCGTCGATTCCTCGTGAACACTAGCCTTCTAGCGAGAGCCAATGCCGCTGCTGAGCCGCGCTCCCTGAGCCTTCTTACCAACCGCGAGACAGTGCTGTCACCGCTTAGATCCTCCTCGTATATCAAGAGACCCTCGCCACTGTTAGCCCGAACAATAGCATCGTCAACCCATTCAGCGGTGGAAGGTGCTGGACGCTGGGCCCATTCCAAAAGACTATGCAAACCCGCATATCGCGACGCCCCTCCTAGGTTGCTTCTCCTGGCCGCTGCTTCACGATGCCATTGCTTAATCCTGCTCGCTTCAGCATGGCCGTTCTGTGCGAGTGCTAGCGTGTATGTCTTTTCACGGCACAGGAACGTTAGACCTGCCACTTCTTCCCCCTCGCCGGCCACTGACTCTATTTCGCACATTTCGTCCGCTGCAAAGAACCTGCCTCTCAGTATGTACCTTTCTACCACTCCAAGTGACTGCTCAGAGAGAGCGGCTTTCCGATACTTGCGTTTGGCATTGGCGATCTCAGCGAAATCCATAGCTCCCGCTGCAAGAATACCTAGCGCACCAAACGCTACGCCAGTCGCGACGGTGCCTAAGGTTTCATGTAGTAAGCACCTTGAGTATGCGAGTACCAATAACCCCACGTCAGTGAAAACCACATCCACGTACTCAACCTCGAGAAGCACTGCGTTATCTGAGGGTGGAATGAACTTCACCCCTTTCAATTGCCACCGTTCTTGCGGGATGACGCCGCCGGTCAGAACCATTAGTCTCTCAAGCCTCACCTCTCGTTTTGTATGTGGCCTTGCCGCCGAACCGGCTAGGTCGCGGTACACGAAGTCCGCGCGCTGCCAACCGGGCCACCCCTCCCGGCGGACACTCAACAACGCGTCCAACCGCCCTTCATCCTTCCAAGCATCCAAGTGGGACTTTGTAATCGGGCCGTACTCGTGGCCGTCATGGTCCCGCACGTACCACTCTGCTCGTTCCATTGTCACCTCCCTCCAAATAGTCTCAACCGGCATTTCCCATTTGGAGTAAGCGTGCAACCGATCCAGGCTCGTTTCGCCATCCATCTTACCAAGAAGCCCTCCCCGCGGTCTAGCGCCCAAGCGGGTTTTCGGTGTCCAGGAGCCATTTTCGTCCGTCTGGAAACCGTACGCCACACCTCTGCCACGGGAACAACAACACGTTTTGCCGGTTGGTGTGCGAGGCTTCCCCCGGTTGTTCAGTGTTTTCCTGGTTCCCAAGCTCCGGCTTGGGAACGCACTCCCCACCGCCTTCCAGGAGGCCCCGCCCAGCGTCACCGAAACCGGGAGCTTCGTGGCAATGCCTTCCCAAGCCGGAGCTTGGGAACGACGAAGATCTCGGCACAGCGCCCCACCCGTCGCCGCGATCCCACTACCCTCCGACCACCGTCTTCTCCACCGCAATCTCACCCCGCTTCACGTCGAGCGTGGCCTTCCCGCCCTTGAACTCCACCGTCCCAAACCCCGTGGCCGTGCTGAGGTAGCTGCGGAAGTCGCCGATCTTCGAGTCGACGTGGAGGGTTTTGGTGAGGGCGTCGTAGCGGACGCCGGTGAGGCCCTGGAGGAGGCCGTAGCTGGACAGGGCGCGGGCGTACCAGTGGCCGCACTCGTATTCGTTGAACGGGTTGCGGCGGCGGCCGTCGTAGCGGAGGCGGCAGGCGCGGACGACGTCGAGGCCCTGGGGGACGCAGCCGGCGAGCATCAGGTGCGAAGCGACCTGGTACTCGATGCCCGTCCAGACCTCGTCGCTATAGACGAACGGCAGAAGCGGCTTGCCGCCGTGGGGCCAGGAGCAGAGGAGGAGGCCGCCGTCGTCGCCCATGGCGAAGGTGGGGCGCTGCGGGTTGGCGTGCATCGAGAGGTCGTGCTTGAGGTTGTACTTGTGTACGGCCAACAGGTGGCTGCGGACCTTGGCCGGGTCGACCAGGTCGGCGTCGATCCCGCACGCCTTGGCCATCCAGAGGCCCAGGACGCCGTCGGAAAGGCAGCCGCTGCCGTACTGGTATTTTGGGCCCTCGCGGTTGACGATCTCGGCCACCTGCTTGTAGGCCGCGCTCTGGTCGTCGGGGTTGATCGGGCGGAAGTCCTCGTCGAGGCCGTTCTTGATCACGAGCTGGATGAAATACTCGCCGTCGAAAAGCTCCGACTCCATCCGCTTCCTGCCCTTGGCCAACAGCTCGCGGTAGAAGGCGACGTCGTCGCCGACCGCCCCGCCCATCTCGATCGCGGCGGCCAACGCCCCCAGGTAGAAGCTGCCGCAGTGGCCGTCGGGCCCGAAATAGTTGATGTCGTAGGTGTTGTGGTGGTCTTCCTCCAACAGTCCCGTGCGCCGGGGGTCGTACTTGGCGATCGTGTAGTCGAGGCTCCGCTTGACGAAGGGCCAGAAGTCGGCCAGCCACCGGTCGTCGCCGGAGACGCGCCACTCGCGAAAGGCCTTCATGATCCCGCCGAGCTGGCCGTCGGAGGCGTCGAAGGAGCCGCCGCCCGGGGCGATGGGCAGGTTCGCCCGAAACGCCTGCCGACCGGCCTCGTCCTGCGACTCGCAGAACTCGGTCTGGCGGAGGCTGCGTTCGAGCGAGGGGAACAGGTGGCAGATCGCCTGGGCGTAGTTCCACACGTGCGTGCAGGAGCCGGCGCAGCAGCCGCCGCTGTCGTGGCAGCCCTCCCAGCACCAGAGCCGGCCGTCGTGCTGGCGCAACACGGTGGGGGTCTTGAGGATCGTCAGGTTGGCCGCCACGGCCTCGACGACCTCGGGCGGCAGGGTGGTGTCGTAGAACGCGTCGCGGAATCGCTCGCTTTGGGCGCGAAGCTCCGCGTAGTGCGTCTTCCAGTGCTCGGCCACTTGCTGGACGCTCTCGAACTGCGTCGAGTACCAGGGGATGTAGCTCGCAGGGATCTCCCCCGGCTTGCAGACGCCCGACTGGCACTCGCAGGGCTGCGCCGGCGGGTCGGCGATCCACCCGGCGTAGTCGTCGCCCTCGAAGTCGGCCAGCACGGTGACGCGGCTCGAGTCGGCCGCGATCGCGTTGCCGTCGCCGGCTCGCAGGGCGTCGAGCGGCTCGTCGCTCAAGACGAAGTGGTCGGCCAGGACGTGTCCCCAAGCGTCCGACTGGCGGTCGACGATCTGGATCTGGGCCCGTTGGTTTTGGCCCTGGACGCCGGCCAGGTCGAACGTGGTCCAGGCGAGCTTCTCGGTCCGCTGGCCGCACGCCGACTGGACTACCTTGCCGTCGACGAGCAGGTTGACGCCGGTTTGCGCCGCGTCCGCGCCGCCGCCGACGAGGAAATGCAGGTACCGCTTGTTTACGGGAAAGTCGAGCGAGGTGAGCGTGCCGACGGGGCCGTCGCCGTCGGGGTCGAACGTGTTGACCAGCCCCTTGCCCAGGAAGCCGGAGACCGGCTGCTGCGAGCCGGCCGCGCCGTGCGAGGGCGACGCGCGAAACGCCGGGCCCGTGCTCCGGCGCCCGTAGCGGAGATCGGTGCTGGGGACGTACCACGAGGTCAGCAGGCGAAGCGTTTTCTCTTCGCCCGGGCGGAGCGTGATGGGGACGAAGAGCGACGCCCCCGGCGCGTTCTCCTCGACGGGCGGGTTATCCAACAGGATGCCTTTGGCCACGTTGTTCCAGGTGATCGTCCAGGGGTCCCACCAGCTTCCGCGGAACCAGCAGTGGTCGACGACGGTCTTCTCGCCGTCGACCAATACGGCGAAGGCCCCGCTTTGATCCCGGTCGTCGCCGCCGGCCGCGTAGAGCACGAACCCGCCGTCGATCGGCCCGATCGGCCCCTTGCCCATGAAGTTCTGCGCGTTGAACGAGAAGACCGCCTTGCGGGGCCGGTCCGACGTGTTGCGGAACCGATACTCCAGCGCGCCGACCGGGAGGCTCGACGGGTCGGCCTCAGGGGGGGTGAACGGGCTCCAGCCGACGATCTCGACGTCGACCGGCACGGCCTCGTCGCTCAGCTTGATCGTGGCGAAGGGGAATCGGGCGAGGAACTCGCACTGGCGGAATCGGGGGAAGCCGTAGGTGGTGCGGCCGCTGCCGTTGGCCGCGCCGGGACGCCCGAAGTACTTCCAGTCGGGGATCGGGCCTTCGATCACCCGGACCACGTTCTCTTGGTCCTTCTCGCCCAGCAGGCAGATGGCGGCGTAGGCGCTCGGCTCGTGGAAGAACTCCATCTGGTGGCGGACCGACATGTGCGAGATGGCCCCGGTGCCTTCCAGGCAGAATATGCCCGACCCGATCCCGCCGATGGGAAAGGCGACCCGGTTGAGGTGCCGGCCGGTGTACGGCCCGTTGAACTCGCGCGAGGGCTCGGCGGCCCCTGCCCAGGACCACGCCAGCGCCGCCACCAAGGCCGCGACCATCATCCAACGACAAACGGCAAATCGATCGTTCATGGGGGTTGCTCCCGTCGGTAGAAGTGCCCGTGGTTCACTCGTCCCTCTCGCCGCGTGCGCAGGACGCCTAAGAAAGCGGCGACAAGTCGCCGCACTCCAAGGAAACCTCGCTTGTTCCAGGACTATAGCAGAGCGCCCGACGGCCCGCAATCGTCTGGGAAGGCATCACTCGCCACACGGCCGGCGCGGCTGCTATACTGTCACGTTGACCGTGTTGAAGCGGGCCTTGACTCGTCCTGACTGCGGAGGAGGACCCACGTGATGCATCGTGCTTGGACCATGGGCTGGCTCGTCGTTCTCTTGGCTGCCGGCGGCACTCCCGCCGCGGAGCCGTTTGAAGAGATCGACGTTTTCGTCTCCGGCCGGGACGGCTACCATACGTTCCGCATCCCGGCCATCGCCGTCACGAACCAGGGGACCGTGCTTGCGTTCTGCGAGGGACGCAAGACGGGGGCCGGCGACCACGGCGACATCGACCTGCTGCTCAAGCGGAGCACGGACGGCGGGCGCCGCTTCGGGCCCGTGCAGCTCGTTTACGAAGAGGGCGGCACCGCGAAGGTCACCATCGGCAACCCCACGGTGCTCGTCGACCGCCGGACGGGCACGATCTGGCTCGCCTTCTGCCGCGATAACGACCACGTGCTCGTGACCTCGAGCGACGACGACGGCCTCACCTGGGCCGAGCCGACCGATCTGACCGACCAGCTCAAGGTCGACGGGTGGGAGTGGTACGCCACGGGCCCGGGCCACGGCATCCAGTTGACGCGACCGCCGTACGAGGGGCGGCTGATCGTCCCCTGCGATCACACCGACCCGGGCAAGAAGCGGTGCTGGTCGCACGTCTTCTACAGCGACGACCACGGCCGCTCCTGGCAGCTCGGCGGCAGCGTGCCCGACGATCACACCAGCGAGTGCGAGATCGTCGAGCTGGTCGACGGGACGCTGTTGGTGAACGCCCGCAACTGGCCGCCGCGTCCGGCCCAGCGCCGCGCGATCTCGCTGAGCAAGGACGGCGGGGCGACGTGGTCGGAGCCGTATCACGACCAGGCGCTCGTCACGCCGCACTGCCAGGGGAGCATCCTCCGCTACACGGCCCGGCCGCAGTACGCCAAGAACCGCATCCTCTTCTCCAACCCGGCCAGCACCGAGGACCGCGAGCGGATGACCGTGCGGCTGAGCTACGACGAGGGGAAGACGTGGGCCGTCTCCAAGCTGGTTCACGCCGGCCCGTCCGCCTATTCGTGCCTCGTCGTCCTGCCCGACATGACGATCGGCTGCCTCTACGAAGGGGGTGAAGCGCACCGCCGTGAGTGGCTCCGCCTCGCCCGCTTCACGCTCGAGTGGCTCACCGACGGGGCGGACAAGCTGGAGCCGCAGAACTGACCGGCGACGCGACGGGCACTTGCATTTCCGCCGCTTCCTGCGAAAATGGGCGTCCGACGCGGCGACGAAGGAACGCCTACCAAGCCCCCGGGCTGCGGCCCGCGGGACGGAATCCCAATCCGCGTTCCCCCGCAAATACCGCCTTCCTTAACACGGACCACGATTCTCACCCACGTTTCCGAGTCTCGATTCAAGGAGTGTGACTGATGCGTCAGAACGTGCACGTGAAGCTGCTTCTGGGATTGCTGTTGCTCGTCGGCTTGGCGGCCGTGGCCGCGGCCGACGTGACGATGCCGGCGATGTTCGCCGACCACATGGTGCTCCAGCGCGAGATCGCCATCCCCGTCTGGGGCTGGGCCGACGCGGGCGAGAAAGTGACCGTGAACCTCGGCGATCAGACCAAGTCGGCAACCGCCGATTCCGACGGCAAGTGGTCGGTCCGCCTCTCGGCGCTCGAAGCGGGCGGGCCGCACACGCTCAAAATCAAGGGCAACAACGCGATCGAGATCGGCGACGTGCTCGTCGGCGAGGTGTGGCTCGGCTCGGGCCAGTCGAACATGGCGATGACCGTCTCCCGGTCGGCCAACTTCGACCAAGAGCAGGCGGCGGCCGACCATCCGCAGTTCCGCATGCTCGCCGTCGACCGAGTCACGGCCGAAACGCCCCAGGATCGCTGCGGCGCCACGTGGCAAGTCTGCACGCCGGAAACCGTCGGGGGCTTCTCCGCCACCGCGTATTTCTTCGGCCGCGAGCTGCACAAGGAGCTGGGCGTTCCGGTCGGCCTGATCAACTCCTCCTGGGGCGGCACGCCGGTCCAGGCGTGGACTTGCCTCAAGGCCCAGAAGGCCGTGGCCGAGCTCGAGCCCATGCTGGCAAGCTGGGAGCAGCAGATCGCCAACTACAACCCGGAAGCCGCCAAGGCCCAATACGAGAAGCAACTGGCCGCGTGGAAAGCAAAGGCCGCCGAGGCCAAGACGGCAGGCCGGGAGGCGCCGCGCCGGCCGCGACCGCCGGTCGACCCCAAGGTCGCCCCGCACCGACCCGCCAGCCTCTTCAACGGCATGATCGCCCCGCTGGCCCCCTACGCGCTCCGCGGCGCCATCTGGTACCAGGGCGAGAGCAACGCGGGCGGCACAGCGGCGAATCTCTACGGGCTGCAACTGGCCACGATGATCGAGAACTGGCGGCAAGTCTGGGGCCAGGGCGACTTCGCCTTCGAGTGGGTGCAACTTCCCAACTTCCGCACCCCGCAGAAGGAGCCGGTCGAGACGAGCGGCTGGGTCATCGTCCAGGAGCAAATGCTGAAGACCCTCGCCGTCGCGAACACCGGCATGGCCATCACCATCGACATCGGGGAGGCCGACAATATCCACCCGATGAACAAGCAGGACGTCGGCAAGCGCCTCGCCCTCTGGGCACTGGGCACGACCCACGGCCAGAACGTCGTCTACAGCGGGCCCCTCTACAAGTCGATGCGGAAACAGGACGGCAAGATCGTCCTCGAGTTCGACCACACGGGCGACGGCCTGGCGGCCAAAGGCGGCAAGCTCAAGGGCTTCGCCATCGCGGGCGAAGACCAGCAGTTCGTCTTCGCCGACGCGGAGATCGCCGCGGGCAAGGTCGTCGTCTCCAGCCCCGACGTCAAGAACCCCGTCGCCGTCCGCTACGCCTGGGCCGATAATCCCGACTGCAATCTGTACAACAGCGCGGGCCTGCCGGCGTCGCCGTTTCGGACGGATGAGTGGGAGAAGTGAGATCGCTCGAAGGTGGCATCGCTTTCCGGTTGCGCAAGTAAGACGCCCGGCAAGCGGCGAGAAATCGCCGCACTGCGAACAAGGCTCGCCTGGGTATTGAGTCCTGTGTTGAGAATGGAACCTGTTCCAAGCCCAGGGGTTTCAGCCCCTGGGCTTGGCGCCCGATTGACGTTCCACGGTGAGAGCAGGGATCAATAGGGGCCCCAGAAACCGCCAGCTCGCCCCGGGAGGTGGCAGGATGCGAAAACGGTGCATACGGCTGGGCGCAATCCTCTTCTTCGCGTCGATCGTGAACTTCTTCCTCTACGCGGAGATCTCCCTGGCAATTGGCGGCGGCGCGGCCCAGCCCTGCTGACATACTGTCATGGCGCGCCGCCGGCAGTCCACGGCGCAGCCCGATTGTGCGCGTAGGGCGCAAGACTCCACGGCGGGGACCGCATCGTGCCATTGCCCGCCCTCAACGCGCGCATGCTTGCCGGCGTACATCGCGACGCAGGAGACGCCACGTCAGCCCGATCGGCCGTCCCGGGACAATGCCTACGGCCGCTTCGACACCGCCTGGATGCTGTACGCCCGGGGGAACTCGGATTGCACGCGGTAGGTGTTTCCGACCGCGGTCTTCTGGCCGGATAGCCCGCCGTCGAGCGTCAGGATGGTCATCCGGTCGCGGGGCTCGTCGTTGAACTCGGCGACGCCCGGGTTCTGCTTGCCGGTCGGGTCGCCGGTGTGCCAGCCGAAGTAGTGGCCGGCCGCGACTTCGTCGCTCCCTTCGACCACCTCGAACGGGAACGTCTGGAGCCCGCCGCCGGTGTTGGTCCGCGTGGTGCCGATCCCGGTCAGCGTGTAGCGGTCGCCCTCTTTCTTGAGGATCAGGGGGGTGATCACGCGGCCTTGCTCCGCCGGCCCGTTGTCGTTGAAAAAGCTCCAGGTGTCGAGCCGGTAGCCGTCGTCGACAAACGCCTGATCGAAGCCGCCGATCTCGCTCGCCACCCAGACGATGCCGGCGGCCGAGTCCACGACCTTGCGGGACTTGAGCCGCTCGGTCGTACCCACCACGCCCGGCGTCGGCGGCTCGGGCATGATCGCCCGGGCGGCGGCGACAAGCTGTTTGGCGACGCCGTCCGGCATGCCGCCCTCTTGCGACTCCGTTGCGCCCCGGGGCCCGAGAAGAACCAAGGAGCCCTCGCCCCCGCAAAGCCCGTACACGTAGGAAGCCCTGGCCGCGACCTGCTCGAAGCCCGAGGTGGGCCACCCATCCACGAGCCGGGCGACCAGAAGCGGCCGCGGGGCCACGGCCGCGAAGCAGTCGTCGAGATCGGTCACGGCGAGCATCGCGGGGAGATAGGGCATGATCCGGGTGAAGTTGAGCTGCTCGGGGGCAACGTTTTCGGCCCAATCGCGGAAGGTGGTCACGTCGATGCACGCCGCCCCGGCGATGCGGCTCTCCAGCGCAGCGGCCAGGCAGGCGTCGACCGCCCCGATGCCCCGTCCGGCCACGACGATCCGGCCGGGATCGACTTCCGGCCGCCCCGTCAGGTAGCGAAACGCCGCCAGCAGGTCGGCCACGCGAAGCGCCAAAGGCGGCAGGCCGACCGTATCGCCCACGCCGTACAAGCTGACCAGCCCGCGGCTCTCCACGCGCCGGAGACTCGCCTCGTCGAGCGAGGCATGCTCGGGCACGATCACCCAGTAGCCTCGGGCCGCCAGTTGTCCGGCGTCGTCCATGACCTCAGGGCTGGCGATGCACTGGCTGCTATCGTGCGAAAGAATCAGCGCCGCTCGCTTCGCCTGCCCCGAGCCGGCCGGGTGGACCAGCATCGCGGGGCAGGTGAGACCGGCGTCCAGACCGAGGTCGACCCGCTCCGTCACGATCCCGTCCTTCTCCGACACCTCGACCACCGCGTCCGTCCCGGGCTTCATGCTCGCGAGGTTGCACGCCTCGCGGAGCCACCGCACGACCGCCTCGCGGCGGGCCTCCCAGTCGGCCTTGGCGGCAAACTCGGCGGGGAACGACTCCGCCCGTGCCGCGATCCGCCGATGGAAGTAGCGGAGCATCTTGAAGTCCGGGTCCTCGGGCGCACCGCACGGAAGCGGCGAGGCATCCGACGCCGCCGGCGACTTGACCTGCGCCTCGATCCACGGGGCGATGTCGGGAATGTACGGCGTCATGTCGTGCGACCGCAGGTCCCGGACATGGCGGAACCGATCGCCCGCTTCGTACAGACCGTAGACCTTCGCCATCGTCTCGATCACCCGGTCGTAGCCCGCCACGGGCCACCAGTTGTCGCCCGAGTTGCTGGCCACGAGCACGGGCCGCGGCGCGATGCAGGCGCCCGTCTGGTCCCAGTCGGCATGGCGCAAGACGTTGGCCACGTAGGGCGAAGGGTCGGATAGCGCCACGCCCTCGAAGGCCGGCATCCGGGCCCAGCCCTCGTAGGTGGTCGTGCCGCAGACGGGCACCACGAACCGGAACCGCTCCTCCAGGGCCCCGGCCAGCCAGGCCTGCTCCGACCCCTGGCACAAGCCCACCACGCCGATCCGCCCGGGATCGACGTCCGCCCGGGTGAGCAGGTAGTCGAGGCCGCGGAGCGTTTCGAAGACCTGGATGCCCATCACCTGGGTGCCGGCGGCCGACGCCACGGCATAGAGCCCGGCGTAGGGGGCCTGGCGCTTGCCGACGTGGGGATCGTCGATGAACAGGACCACGTAGCCGAGCCGGGCCATGTGGACGACGAACGGCTTGTAGCACGGCCAGGTGTAATGGCCCAGCCAGCCGGGCGGCACGACCAGCCCGGGGCTGCGCCCGTCGGCGTCCTTGCGCCGGATTACGTTCGCGGAAACGTACGCCCGCTCCGCCCAGAGATACGCGACCTGGTCGATCACCAGGTCGTCTTCCACCTTCCGGTCGACGGCGGCGGCCTTCATCGGCTCGCGCTCGGGCAGGCCCAACACGTCGGCCAGGTCCTTGCGGATCTCGCCGCGTCGCTTCTCCCAATCGGCGACGTTCTCCGGCACCGGGGGCAGCTCGGCCGCCATGCGCGTGGCCCGCTCGCCCAGGTATTCCAGCACCGAGAGGGACTCCCCGCCGTGACACGCCGCGACCAGCACGCCCGCGATCCAACCGGTCCCCACGAGAAGCCATGTTTTCTTGTGCATCATCGCAGATCCCCTTGTTCGACGATCCGGCCGGGCTCCCGCGCGGAGGCTAAAGGCGAGAGCGTCGATTCCGAGTCAACGCTTCGTAGAATCGTGACAGTGTTACGGATCGGCCGAAGAATTTCTTCCGCATTTGCGGAGTAGTAGGCACACGCCGTGTGCCGTAACCGGCGGACGGCACACGGCGTGTGCCTGCTACGGAAGTCGGGAAGTCGTTTTTCGACCGTTCCTAACGTATCCCCGGCGAGGGCGAAACGCAACATTCGGCGGCTCTCGCCTTCCCGCGGAGCTGCGCTGGGTCGGCTTCGGATCGCCGAATCCGCTTGATCCGTGCCCCGAAATCGGGCATGATGTCTGTGGCAGAAGAGGGATGAAATCCGCGGCGCCCCCATCGGACGGCGCGCATCGCAGCGGCAAATAGGAGGAGTCAAGATGTCCGACCAGCCCGTTACCCGTCGTCAGTTCGTCCGCGACGCGGCGCGAGGGGCCGCCGCGTTGGCCGCCGGGGCAGCGACCCTGGGCATCGTCCCGGTGGGGAATCCGGCCGAGGTCGACACGGCGGGAATCCTCAACTACAGCCCCGACATGGAGTACCGCCGCTGCGGCAAGACGGAGTGGAGGGTCTCGGCCGTCTGCCTGGGCGGGCACTGGAAGCGGGTCGACAAGATGGTGCCCGGCATCTTCCGCACCGGAAGCTGGCTCAGCGCCGATCTGGACGACCCCGACTTCCAGAAGAACCGCTACGACGTGGTCACCCGCTGCATCGAGCGGGGCATCAACTACATCGACGCCTGCACCTACGCCGAGATCCGGGCGTACAGCAAGGCCCTCGAAGGACGCCGCGACCGGATGCACCTCGGCTGGTCGTGGTACGAGCGCGAAGCCCGCAATCGCAACCAGTGCAACGGCGACGCCCTGATGCAGGTGCTCGACGACTCGCTCGAGGAGTGCAAGCAGGAGTACGTCGACCTGTACCGGATCGTCTGCGGCGTCGACGGCCAGCCGGGCCCCAACGGCGAGTGGATCTTCCCGCACACGCTGGGCGAGTCGGAAGGCATCGCCGAAGGGCTCGACCGGGCCAAGCGGTCGGGCAAGGCGCGGATGACCGGCATCTCGTCCCACGACCGGCCGTGGCTCAAATACATGATGGAGACGTTCCCCGACCAGATCGACGTGGTCATTACGCCCTACACGGCCAAGACCAAGGCGCTCCCCGACGACCCGACCGGCTTCTTCGCCGCGGTGAAGCACTGCGACTGCGGCTTCTTCGGCATCAAGCCGTTCGCCGGCAACGCCCTCTTCCAGGGCGACAGCTCACCCGGCAGCCCGCAAGAGGAAGAGGACAACCGGCTGGCCCGGTTCGCCATCCGCTACATCCTCTCGAACCCGGCGATCACCGCCCCGATCCCCGGCATGATCAACCCGGAGCAGGTCGACAACGTCGCGCTGGCCGTGATGCAGCGCCGCCAGCTCGACGCGGCCGAGCAGGCCGAGCTCGACCGGGCCATGGACCGGGCGTGGGCGAACCTGCCGGAGCACTACCAGTGGTTGAAGAATTGGGAGTGGGTGTGAGAGTGTCTTTTCCGTGGGGATCGGGGCGAAGCGAACATGAGAGTACGGTACTACCTGGACCCTGACACTGGACAGCCTCATGTGTATAATCATGGGGTAGAGGAGCCGGAAGTCGAGTACGTGTTGGGTCGGCCGGGAGAAGACCGTGCGGGTGCAAAGGGATCGCGGGTCGCCATAGGCCGGACAGAAGCCGGGCGGCATCTCCGCGTGATCTACGTGCCGGATCCGGAGCCGGATAGCGTGTTCGTTATCACGGCGTATGAGTTCACGGGAAAGGCGTTGGCGGCATATCGACGGCGGCGACGTCGGAAAGGGCGGAAATGAAACCAGGCAAGTTTCCCCCGGGATGGGATGAAGAGCGAGTCAAAGAGGTTCTCGCTCACTACGAAACGCAAACGGAGGAGGAGGCAGTGGCCGAGGACGAGGCCGCCTACGAGGACTCTTCCCAGACCTTCATGGAGGTGCCCAACGATCTGGTGCCTGAAGTGCGAGAGCTTATCGCCAAGCAGGGCAACTGATGCACCGTCCCTCGTTCGCAGGCAGAGCCTGGGAACGCACTAACGCGAGGCTCCGCCTCGCATCCGACAGGGGAGACCCGGGGAGCATCTCTGAGGGATCGCAGAGCACAACAAGGGCAGGCAGAGCGTGCCAGAGCCGGGCGTTCCCAGGCAGAGCCTGGGAACGAGAGGGAGGCTGCGTCTCGCTCACGCCGCCCGCAGGTGGATGCCGCATTCGAGCTTCTGCATGAACGGCCAGCGCCCGTCCCGCTCGGCGGCCCCGTCGGGGGTGGGGGCGGTGCAGGGGGCGCAGCCGATGCTGGGATAGCCCTGGTCGTGAAGGGGGTGGTAGGGGAGCCGGTGCTCGCGGAGGTAGGCCCACGTCTGGTCGCGGGTCCAGCGGGCCATCGGGCATATCTTGATCACCCCGCGGCCGTCGAGCTCGATCACCTCGATCTGGGAGCGGGCGCCACTCTGGTCGCGCCGTAGCCCGCTCAGCCACGCCGCGTGCTTGTGGATGAACCGCAGAAGCGGCTCGGTCTTGCAGTAGACGCAGCATAGATCGGCGTTTTCCAGGTAGGGCTCCCTGCCCACGTTGGCGTACAGCTCCTCCTTGGTCGTGCGCGGACGGACGATCTCGAGGTTGAGGTTCCACAGCTCCTTCAACCGGTAGCAGAACTCCAGCGTCTCCGGGAAATGGAAACCGGTGTCGATGAAGTAGAGCCGGATATCGGGCATGATCTTCAGCACGTGGTCGATCAGGACGACGCCGCTGTAGCCGAACGCCGTGGTCATGCTGAGGCCGGCGCCGAACGTCTCCTTGGCCCAACGGAGGATCGTCGGCACGTCGGCGTGCGAGAGCCGCCGGTTCGCCTCGGCAAGCATCTGCCGGTCAGGGGTCTTCATCCCTCACACTCCGACTTCGGGGCTCCTGCAAACACGTTTCGCTCGGCCGGTCCCGGCGTGGATCGGCTCCGTGCCGGCTGCCGGGGCGGCCGCTTGCGGGGTCAACGCGGCTTTTCGGAGGTCTTCTCCGGAGAAGACTCTGGATTCGGATCGGTCGTTCACGTAGTCGACGATCGGACGCCACACGACCTCTCGGAACGCCTCCCGGGCGACGCCCGTGCACTCGGAGACCTCGCGGACGCGATGCGACTCTCCCATGATCCGGTGCATGAAGTCCGGGTCGCGCTGGATCCCATCTCCCGCGGTGACCATGACGACGTCCCCGTTGCGCACCAGCCGGCGCTTGACGGCCTCGATGAACCCGCCGATTCCCACGGCCGCGGCCGAGCCGATTCGTGCGCCCGCCTCGAACGCCACCACCCGTGCGACGTCCGGCGCAAGCGCCTCGGGGAACGCGAAGATCTCCCCGCCGGTCTTTCGGACGATCGGAGCGAGCTTCGGATACGCGGTCGGATCGCCCGTGGCCAGCGTGGGGATTTCCGTGACGGGGTGCTCGATTTTCTGGTAGTCCAGGTTCCAAGCGCGGGGGAACCCGTCGCGCTTCGCCTTCGCCCACGATTTGGCCATCGGATCGCACTCGCTCGGCTGCACGAGCAACATACGGGGCGGGGCATGGACCAGGCCGAGGCGGATCATTTCGTCGGCCGCCTTGGCGATCGCGACGGGACCGGTGCCGCCGCTGACGGCCTGGATGTATACGGTCGGCAGCTCGCCCAAGCGGCGGTACCAATCGAAGGCCATGGTTCGCTTGGCTTCGATCCGGAAGGGATCGAACGTGCCGCCGGCGGGCACGTGCCCATGCGCGGCCGCAAACGCCGCCGCCATCTCCTTCGCGGCGGCGTAGTCTCCTTCCACACGAAAGACGTTCTGCCCGAAACACGCAATGTCGGCCTCTTTGTAGGGCGTGGCATCGTCGGGAATGAAGGCGTAAAGCGTGCAATCGCCCGCAGCCAGGTAGCGCGACATGGCGGCGGCCGTGTTGCCCGTGCTCGCAACGACGTAACCCTTCACCCCGCATTCCTTCATCGCGCTGGCGACCAATCCGCCGGCCAGGTCCTTGAAGCTGCCGGTGGCCGGGTGGAGATCGTGTCGATGCACGTAGACCCGGCAATCGACGTTGCCGAGGTCGCGGGCGAACGCTTCGAGGAATTGCCAGCGCTCGATGGGCACGTTCCCCTCGCCGTACGAGACGACGTTCGCGCGGTGCTCGAGCGGGAGGAAGTCGAAGTATCGCCATAGCCCCTCGGGAAGCTCCGGGTCGGCGAACACCGCGAGCAGCTTCTCCTTGGTCAAGCGAGGGTATACGACCCGGATCGTGTCGTCGCCGCCGGACGCGGGCTTGGGACCGTAGCCGTCCCACTCGACCCGTTCTCCCGTATCCCAAGACGCGTAGAAGAATTTCTCAGGCATGCCTTCACCTTTCCGTAGCCGTTGTCGTCGCCAGCCGGCGGCGTCGAGGCAATTCCGGTAGACCGGAAAGCCGACTCGCCAAGCCCGCGAATGCAATGCTAGCACGACATCGAACCGCAATTCGCGGTGCCCATATACCCGAAAACCCTAAACCAACCAATACCAGCCCTGACGGATTGTCGTCACCAGCTCGTGCCGTGTCAGAAGGTGGTCCCGGGCATTGGCTCCGTCAGGGCAGACCCCGGCAGCCCCTGACCTGCCGGACTGATCGGCCGGACCGCTCCTCGAGCCATACGCCACTTTGCTTGCACCGGCCAACTCGTCCGAGTATTCTGACGCCATCAACGCGCGGGGGTGGGCGGCCCCGCCAGGACAAGGATGCGAGGATGATATTTCGAGGTCTCGGGCGATGCGGCCCGTGTGGGTGCCAACTCGTCTGCTTGCTTGTTGCGGCCGGAGCTTGGTGGTGGTCGGCTCCGGTCTGCGCCGGTGAGGCGAGTCTGACGGTCAGTCCGTCGGCGTCCTACGCGTTTCCGAGCGACTCGCTCCCTGCGCTTTGCGACGGCAAGGAGCCGAGCGAATCGAACGATCACGGCATCCCGCGCCTCACGTTCTGGAGCCGGCTGGGGACGACCGAGTGGGTGCAGTACGATTTCGACGCGCCCGTGGAAGTCTCCGGCGTGGAGGTCTACTGGTTCGACGATTCTCCCGGCGGCGGTTGCCGGGTGCCGGAGTCGTGGACGGTTCTCTACGACACGGGCTACGTTTGGGTGCCCGTGGGTAAGGCGACCGGCTACGGCGTGGCCCGCGACCGGTACAACCAGGTCTCGTTCGAGCCGGTCGTGACCACCTCGCTGCGGATCGAGGTCCGTCAGCAGCCGGGCAAGTCGAGCGGGATTCTGGAGTGGAAGCTGAACGGCCGGACGCCCAAGCTGGGCAAGATCGGCTACGCGGGCTCGGCGGACCAGATCGAGCTGGGCTTCGACTACGCCGAGACCTGGCTGGCGCTGTCGGCGTGGGTGAACGTGGCGGGCGAGAGCGATCCCGAGGCCAAGGCCGCGCTTGCCCGGCTCGAAGAGCAGGTCGAAGCGCTGGTAGCCGCGCGGACCGCCGCCGGCTTCGGCGACGTTCGGGCGATCGCCGCGTGGAAGGAGGCGGGCGACCGGCTGGCCGCGATCGGCAAGCAGTACGCGGTCGATGCGATCCTCCTCCGTCTCGACGAGCGTTCCCCCCAAGCCTGCCTCGAGCTGATGATCCGGCTGGACTGGCTCGCGCAGGACCTTCGGGCACGGCCGTCGTGGAGCTTCCTGGCGCCGGCCTTTCAGGTGATCGACGGGCTGGGGACGGGCGCGGCTCCGCTCGTGGCCCGGCGGGCGAAGCTGCTCGAGGCGAACACTTCACCCGGCGATCGGCGGTGGATGGAGCTCTATCTGGAGGCGTGCGGCGAGCGTCGCGCGTTGCGCATGGGCCCGCACCTGGCCGGGTTTCCCAAGATCGTCTTCACCAAGCACCACGACGTCGGCGGGCAGCACTACGCGTACACCGAGGCGGTCTCCGATTCGCCCTACGACGACAACGACCCGTTCCCGCCCGGCGGGGCGCTCTGCCTGCTGGAGATGGACGGCCTCTACGGCACGGTTCGCACGCTCGTCGACGAGCCGGACGGCATCGTCCGCGATCCGGACGTCTCCTACGACGGCCGCCGGATCCTCTTCGCCTGGCGCAAGTCGATGACCGACGACGACTACCACCTCTACGAGATGACCGTCGCCGATGGCGCGATCCGGCAGCTCACCTTCGGGCAAGGCGTGGCCGACTACGAAGGGGCCTACCTGCCCGGCGGCGACGTCGTCTTCAACTCCACCCGCTGCCAGCAGATCGTCGATTGCTGGTGGTCCGACGTGAGCAACCTCTACACCTGCGATGCCGACGGCCGCTACCTGCGGCGGCTCGGCTTCGACCAGGCGCACACGAACTATCCCCAGGTGATGCCCGACGGCCGGGTGACTTACACCCGATGGGACTACAACGATCGCGGGCAGCTCTTCCCGCAGCCGCTCTTCCAGATGAACGCCGACGGCACCGGCCAGACTGACTTCTACGGCAACAACTCCTGGTTCCCCACGACGATCCTCCACGCCCGCGGCATCCCCGGCACGCCGAAGGTCCTCTGCGTGCTCTCCGGCCATCACACCTATCAGAAGGGCAAGCTGGCGATCGTCGATCCGGGCCGAGGGCGGCGCGAGAACCAAGGGGTGCAGTTGATCGCACCGGTACGCGCGACCGAGGCGGTCAAGGTCGACATGTACGGCTACCAGGGCGAACAGTTCCAGTATCCGTACCCCCTGAGCGAGACCGAGTTCCTCGTCACTTTCAGCACCGAGGGGAGCAAGAAGGCACGGGACCAGGCCGCCAAGCCGTTCGGCATCTACTTCATGACCGTCGACGGCCAGCGCGAGCTTTTGGCGGCCGACCCAAGAATCTCGTGCAGTCAGCCGGTCCCGGTCGTGGCGCGGCCCGAGCCGCCCGTGCGGCCCCGCCGCGTCGATTACCGCAAGCAGACGGGCGTCTACTATCTTCAGGACGTCTACGCCGGTCCCGGGCTGGCGGGCGTCGAGCGGGGTGCGATCGAGCGGCTCCGCGTCGTGGCCCTCGAGTTCCGCGCCGCCGGGGTCGGAAGCAACCGGAACCAGGGCCCGGCCGGCGCGGCCCTGATCAGCACGCCCATCTCGATCGGCGGGGCCTGGGACGTGAAGCGGGTGCTGGGGACGGCCGAGGTCTACCAGGACGGCTCCGCCGCGTTCACGGTGCCGGCCCGCACGCCCGTCTACTTCCAGGCCCTCGACGCAAAGGGCCATGCGGTGCAGACGATGCGGAGCTGGTCGACGCTCCAGCCGGGCGAGCGGCTCTCGTGCGCGGGCTGCCACGAGCACAAGAACACGGCGCCCCCCGCCGCGGCCGTCGCCACGCAAGCGATGAAGGCCGGCCCGCGGGAGCTGGTGCCGTTCGATCCGTCACCGAACGGGTTCGCTGACGGGTTCAGCTTCCCCAAGCTCATCCAGCCGATTCTCGAAAAGCACTGCACAAGCTGCCACAACCGCCAAACGGTGGCCGAGGGCAAAAGTACGATCAGCCTGGAAGGCACCGGCACGCTCGACACGGAGAGCCTCAAGCGCTGGAGCGACGCCTACCGGGCCCTGGCCGACCCCACGCTGTGCAGTTGGGTCAGCCCGCAGTCGGCCCCGCCCATGCTCCCCCCCTACCACGCCGGCGCGTCGCAGAGCAAGCTCATCCGGCTGCTCGAAGAAGGGCACGAGGACTGCAAGCTCTCGCAACTAGAGATGCAGAGGATCGCCTGCTGGATCGACCTGGCTGTTCCCTTCTCAGGCGATTACACCGAAGCGATGGACGCGGCCCACGTGCCCACCTACCTCCGCTGGCTCGACCGCCGCAAGCGCTGGGCGGAAGAGGAGGAAAAGAGCATCGAAGCCTTGGTGAACGCTCCGGCGGGGAGATGACCGGCGTCGGGAGCCTGGTTTGATCGAGAGCAAGTGATGAAGCGACGCGGGGTGCGTGCTTGCACGCACGCGTTCGATTGTATAGTATGGTAGTTCGGTCGCACGGCATAACAGTCCGGTCGCACGGCATAACAGTCCGGTCGCACGGCATAACAGTTCGGTCGCATAGCATAGCAAACCGTGCTCAAGTCGGCTTCAGCCGACTGGCTGTTTGCCACCAGCTTTAGCTGGTGGGGAGGAGGGCCACACTACATTACCGGAGCCGGCTTCAGCCGGGCTTCTCGACGGAGGTTTCAACCATGTCCAGCCATGTGTTCCATGAGATCTACCTGCACGTCAACTGGCACGTGAAGGATGACCGGCCAACGCTCAATCCGGACATCGAGCGCCTCGTTTGGGGTCTCATCAAGGATCGCTGCCGCCGGATCAAGGGAGTCTACTTTCACGGGATCGGCGGGACGGAAACGCACGTTCATCTCGCGTTCAACATCGAGCCCGATGTGACCATCAGCGAGCTGGTCAAGGACCTCAAGGGCGGCAGCTCCCACGATCTCAATGCACAGCTCGGCAGGAAGGAGCTATACTGGCAGCGAGGGTATGGCGCTTCGGGAAGAGCAATCTGGACTGGGTGCTCCGGTACATCGCCAATCAGAAGGAGCATCATGCCAAGGGCCGCGCGCAGGACCGGCTGGAGCGAATCACGGCGTATGAGGATGAGGCGGACGGAGATGTCTGAAGACTCGACGAGAAGTCCGGCTGAAGCCGGCTTACCATGGCGGGGATTCTCCCCCTTCCCACCAGCTAAAGCTGGTGGCAGACAGGGAGTCGGCTGAAGCCGACTGAGAGTGTGAGGGGCGACTGGGAGTGTGAGAGCCGACTGGGAGTGTGAGAGCCGACTGGGAGTGTGAGGAGCGACTGGGAGCGTGAGGGGCGAATGGGAGTGTGAGGGGCGAATGGGGGTAATGGGGGCGAATGGGAGTGATGGGATCGAATGTACCAGTTCAAGTCACCCGTGATGTAGGACAAAGGCATGACCCAAGAAAGAGGCGTGACCGAGGAAACAGGCATGACCGAAGACAGAGGCATGATGGCGCCCCGCAGAAGAAGCAAGATATTGCTCGCGATTCTTGTTTTCGGGAGTTTCCTTTCGACGGGCGTCGCCGCCGATTTGGGGCCGGCGCCGGAGGGGTCGTTCAGCATCGTCGTGTTGCCCGATACGCAGACCTACGCCGCCGTGAAGCCGGAGATCTTCCACGCCGAGACGCAGTGGATCGTCGACAACCGCCAGCGGCAGCGGATCCGGTTCGTCAGCCACGTGGGCGACGTCGTCGACCGGAACGTCGCCGAGCAATGGCAGGTCGCCCGAGAGGCCATGGACCGGCTCCACGGCGTGGTCCCCTACGGCTTCGCCGTGGGCAATCACGACATGGTCGCCGCGACCGGCGAGTGCTCGCTCTTCGAGCGGTTCTTTCCGGCGTCGCGCTTCGAGGCGTTCGCCTGGTACGGGGGCAGCCACAAGAACAACGCCAACAGCTTCCAGCTCTTCTCGGCCGAGGGGCTCGACTTCGTGATCGTCCACCTGGAGTGCAACGCCCCCGACGACGCCCTCGCCTGGGCCAACCGCGTGCTCGACGAGCACTCGTCGCGCCGGGTGATCGTCACCACGCACATGTACCTCGGACCGCTCCACCGGCCCGAAACGGCGCGGGGCTGGTACGACGATCCCAAGGGCCGCATGCAGTGGAAGAAGTGCCACGGCCCGCAGGGAAACACGCCCGAGGACATGTGGCAGAAGTGCTTTTCCAAGCACGAGAACCTGTTCCTCATCTGCTGCGGCGACCAGAGCCGGACCCAGGCGATGCACCGCACGGTGGAAGGAGCGGGTCAGCGAGCCGTCCACGAGGTCCTGTCCGACTATCACGAAGGCTCGCTGCGCCTCTACCGCTTTGTGCCCGACGAGGACCTGATCGAGGTCCGGACGTATCGACCCCACGAAGGCGAGCTCTCGGGCGGAACGAAGATCGTCTCCGATCCCGACGAGCACCAGTTTCAGCTCCCGTACCAAATGCCGTAGTTCAAGCCGGCTTCAGCGTGGCGTTCAAGTCAGCTTGACCGGGGCCTTCAAGTCGGCTTCAGCGTGGCGTTCAAGTCAGCTTGACCGGGGCCTTCAAGTCGGCTTCAGCCGACTCGTCGTCTGCCACCAGCTTTAGCTGGTGGAAGGCGGTGCACCGCGCAGAATTCGAGCCGGCTTCAGCCGGGCTTCTCGCCCTCCTTCGCCGGCAGGAGCGATTGACACGCCGCCGTGAAGCTGCAAGCATCAGGGCTGCGTTCAGGTCGCCGTGCGATCCACAACCGATCGGTCTCCTCCAGCGGAGCTAGGCGAATGGCAGTCCCGGGCACGATGGGAAGAATCCTCGTCGTCGATCTGACGAAGTGCCAGGCGCGACTCGAACAACCCGACGACGATCTCTACCTGACCTACCTCGGCGGATACGGCCTCGGCTCGTATCTGCTTTACAAAACGCAGCCGGCCGGAGTTGATCCGCTCGGGCCGGAGAATACGCTGGGCTTCTTCGCCGGGCTGCTCACCGGCACGGGCGGGATCACATCGAACCGCTACGTCGTGGTCGCCAAGAGCCCCAAGACCGGCGGCTGGGGCGACGCGAACTCGGGCGGCACGTTCGGGCCGGCGATGAAAGCCGCCGGCCTGGACGGCATCATGATCACGGGCCGAAGCCCCAGGCCCGTTTACCTCTTTTATCGCGACGGGACGGCCCAGATCCTGCCCGCCGACGACTGGTGGGGCCTGGATACCACCGAGATCGACGACCGGGTCGCCCAATGGTACGGCCCCAACGCCCGGGCGGCCTGCATCGGACCGGCCGGCGAGCGGATGAGCCTGCTCTCCTGCGTGATCAACGAGAAGTATCGGGCGGCCGGACGGAGCGGGCTCGGCGCGGTGATGGGCTCCAAGCGGCTCAAGGCGGTGGTCGTCGTCGGCCCCGAAAAGCTCGACGTGCCCATCGCCGACGCGGAGGGGTACCAGCGGGCGATGAAGGACCACCGCGACTTCCTCAAGACCCAGCCGCGCTACGCCATCATGCGCCAGTACGGCACCTGCGGCAGCATGGCCGGGCTGGTGGCCAAGGGCGATACGCCGATCCGGAACTGGTCGGGCGTGGGCGAGCGCGATTTCCCCACGGTCAAGAAGATCAGCGACGACGCGGTCATCGCGATGGAACGGAAGAAGTACGCCTGCTGGCGATGCCCCTTGGCCTGCGGCGGGCTGACCGAGGTCACCGAAGGCCCGTTCGCGGCCGCCGGACACAAGCCCGAGTACGAGACCCTCGGCGCGTTCGGCTCGATGTGCCTCAACGACGACCTGGCCTCGATCCACCTGTGCAACGACCTCTGCAATCGCGCAGGGCTCGACACGATCAGCACCGGCGGCACCGTGGCCTTTGCCATCGAGTGTTTTGAGAACGGGCTGATAACCCCTGAAGAGACCGGTGGGGTCGAGCTCCGCTGGGGCAATGCGGAGGCGATCGTCGAGATCACCCGCGCGATCGCCCGGCGCGAAGGCTTCGGGGCCGTGCTGGCCGACGGCACGAAGCGGGCCGCGGAGCGGATCGGGCAAGGGGCCGAGCGGTTCGCCATCCACGTGGGCGGCGAGGAACTGCCCATGCACGATCCCCGGCTCGTGCCCGGCGCGGCCACCAGCTACCAGATGGACGCCACCCCCGGCCGACACACCCAAATCAGCACCTGGATCCTCGAGCTGGGCACCGGCCCGCCCGACCTGGTCGAGCAGCCCCAGCCGCAGCACCACTACCCGGGCAAAGGCAAGGCCCACGCCCGAATCAACAACTACTTCCACGCGGCCCAGTCGGCCGGGATGTGCATGTTCGCCCTCTTGTCGCTCAAGCCCTCCGCGTTGACCGACTCGCTTACGTGCGTCACCGGCCACGCGTTCAGGCTCGACGACGTGCTCACCCGCGGCGCCCGGATCGCCGCCCTCCGCACCGCGTTCAATCACCGGGAGGGCGTACGCAACGTCGACTTCCGGCTCCCCGACCGCGTCATCGGCCGACCGCCGCTCGACGCGGGCCCGACCGCCGGGCGGACCGTGGACGTCGATGCCCAGGTCGCCGACTACCTGGAAGCTATGGGCTGGGATGCCCAAACCGGCGCCCCGGCCAAGGAGACGCTGCTCGACTTGGGTCTCGATTTCGTGGCGGAGGATTTGTATCCCGCCGTGACGTAGCGACGCACGTCTGCCCCCGGCGGATCGGTGCGCGCCGTTCGGCCGCACGAACTCCACCGCCGCCCGTCCAAGACGCGGAGCGTATCCTACTACTCGGCCGGCTTGGCTTCCGCGGGTTTGGCTTCCGCCGGCTTAACTTCGGCCGGCTTAACTTCCGCCGGCTTGACATCGGCCGGCTTAACTTCGGGCGGTTTGACTTCGGCGGGCTCGTCCGTGGCTCCGAATCGCTCGCGCAGGTGGGTGAGGGCTTCGGCGTTGGACTCCTCCTGGAAGGGATTGGCGTCCTCGGCTTGCTCACCGCCGCCCGGTCCTCCCGGCCCGCCGCCGCCCGGTCCTCCTGAGCCGCCACCGCCGGGCCCGCCCGGTCCTCCCGGTCCGCCACCGCCGGGGCGTCTTCTGGGGAGGTCGATCGCGTCGAGGCGCGACTTCTGGTCCTCGTCCAACACGGCGAGGATCTCGTCGTGTTTGGCTTGGGCGTCGTCGTCCGACATCGTTTCCGCCGTCTCCACGTCGGCAAGACAACCCAGAAGCGAGCCGACCTGCTCGTCGGAGACGATGAGCCCCACGTCGCCCGTCAGAAGATCGATCTTTCGCACGAGGGTCGTGAGATCGCGCTTCGGGCGCGGCGGGCGTCCGCCGCCCCCGCCGGGTCCTCCCATGCCGGGCCCGCCCATCGCGGGCATGCCCATCGCGGACATGTCTTCCATCGCGACCTCGTCCGTGCCGGGCACGGGAGCGGACGGGAAAATCTCCGGCGTGCCGTGCACAACCTCCACGTGGTAGCCGGCAAGGCAGACAATGGCCAGCGACCCGACACACCCCAAGAGGATGCCGGTCACCGCGGACGTCAGCCACACGACGATCGTCTTCCCGCTCCGTTGCCGCTGCCAAACCAGCACCAGCAACAGCAGCGTCAGAAGCCCGACCGCCAACAGATACACACTGATCACGTGGACACCAAACATCGAGTTCCCCCTTTCCGGCAGATAGCCGCGGAACCGTCGCCCCTCGAACGATCAGAATCCGGCCACCCGATGACCGCGATCATGCTAGCCGGGGGGTGGCCACCGGTCAACAGTCGGACCCTGCAGCCTACCCCCGGTTGGGGGCGACGGCCGAGATCCGCTCCCCCCACCGGCTGCCTCGAACGCCGGCGCGAGGTCGCGGTTGGGGCTGCCCGCAACATTATTCGGGCATCTGTCTCTAATCAACCGGACGCTTCCGGGTAAGAATGTTCCTAGAGGGCTTTCGCCGGTTCGTTGGTCATACGCGGTGCGTCGGCACGCACGGCAGAGCCACTCCATAGCGAGCGTGTTTCTTCCGGCGAGAGCCTTCTTCACTACCGAGCGCCGAGGAGGGATTGAGCATGTGTCCGGTGTGCGGCCAGCGTCGGCTCGTGGTCCGCAGCAGTGCGGCGGGAGTTTACGAGTTCTGCCCCAATTGCCTGACGATTACGGGGCGCCCCCGCAAGCCGGAAGCGGGCGGGCGATTTTCCGAGAAGAAGTCGCCGGGCGCGTAGCCATCCGCCGATGCACTCCGCGGTGGCTCACGGCCTACTCGCCGTCCGTCCACTGCCCGCTAAGCACGGCCGGAAGCACGAAGATTTTGCCGTCGCCCATGCGGCCGGTTCGGGCCACCTCGACCAGGGTGCGGACCACCTCGTCGACCCGGAGATCGTCGACCCAGAGGGTGATCTCCACTTTGGGGAGAAAGGCCAACGAGTATTCGCTGCCCCGGTACTCGTCCAGGTAGCTCTTCTGCCGCCCATATCCCTTCACCTCCCGCACGCCGCACGCCTCGACCGGCGCGTGCTTCAACTCGTCGAGCACCTTCTCGACCAGGTACGGCTTGACGATGGCGACGACTTGCTTCACGGGCGAAGGCCGGGCAGGGGGTTCTTTAGGATCGGGCGAGAAACAAGTTCCCGATTTCGGTAGCAGGCACACGCCGAGGCTGTGACCTTTTCGACCAAACGTGTGAAAGCAATGCTATCGCACCGCAAGATCTTGTGACGGTATCCGGGGGGCGGTTCTGGCCTGAGGGAAGAGTTGGTGACGAAT
>Ga0307378_10002426_pt1 | contig 28615 bp, 31 predicted proteins | sample UN1MG_FD_202238 | JGI IMG/M metagenome (GOLD analysis project Ga0307378, IMG submission 202238) | Soil microbial communities from Risofladan, Vaasa, Finland - UN-1 | ecosystem: Environmental > Terrestrial > Soil > Coastal area > Acid sulfate soil | place: Finland: Risofladan, Vaasa | collected... | reverse complement strand
TTAATCACATTCATTGTTGCTTGCATTCATCTTCAGGGAGAAATCAATGTCCTGCCTGTTCCTAGCCTCATGGCATCATTCGGAGAAGCTTTATCGCCTCTCATAGAAGTCACCATCCGAATTATGTACCTCGGCATTATGGGCTGGATCGCATCAACAGTAACCGCCAAGGGAGTAACTATGCTCTTGCAATCTAGGCTGCTAGACAAAAATAGTCTTCATTCAAAGCCACAAGACTCTGCAAATTAGTGAGTAGAAAAATCTCAGAGGAATAATCAAACCGTCTGTTCTACAGTGCGAGTTGTCAGCTTGTGTCGTTGGAGGGTAAAGTCTGGTTTCTTGTGAAACTCTCTTGCTGTTGCAGGTTCAATGTTTTACTTAAGGAATGAACTAAGCAGCATCCACACGAGGTCTCCGTACGCTAATGCAATGATTAAGCCTGCTGTGACAAAGATGAGGAGAGGTAAACCGGGCGTAGCCCATACCCAACCAAGCTTTTCCTCTTTTACCTTTTCTTGGATTCTTGCAACTATCTCTTCGCGCTCCTCATACTTAGGAAACACCAGCAACTTTCTTTTCATATCTCCCTCATCGTTAACATCAACGTCTTCAAGAGGATACATGTGTCCTTTTTCCAGTTTAGAAATATTGACCTTGTAGCCGCTGACAAGCGCCAGAATTTTACGACCAAAAGACTCTGTCTCCAAGCCCTCAAAGACACCCCCGCTGTTTCTAACTTTCCAGACTAAGTTACGGAAGAGGGCATAGAACACACTGAGAGCACCTAAGAGAACGCTGTTAGTGAAGATGGTTATGGGAAAAAGGGGAGAAACGAATCCCTGGGGTTGTGGAAGAAGATTGTTGGGGTAAACAGGTAAAGCTAGGGCAATACACATTAAAGCCTTAGCGTCTGCTCCTCCGAAACCCCCTGCGTAGAAGACTGCTAGGGCTAAGGCTGAGGTTATTACAAAAGATAGAACATATGAGACTAGCAGTTCGGGAGAATATATTAAAAACTGGAGCGCTGTTAGGGCGAGGGCTAATGGTCCTAGGATGACCCAAACTTTGTCGCTTACTTCTCTGGTTTTGTAGTCGCTCCATGAGGCGTAAATCAGGAAGCTGAGACAGAGGATGATTCGAGCGCCGTCAAGTATCTGATTCACGTTAGATCATCTACCTGTCTATATTTGTAAAAATGAAGAGTATAAAAACTCGGGGGAGGGGAATACGTTTTCTTCGGAAAGAAAGGAAAGAAATTGTTGAGGTTAGGCTACTTCACTGAATGGAAGAGTTAGTCCTGACTCGGTGGCTATCTTGAAATGGTATCTTGTTCCTTCAGTCCAATCGTATTCGATGGTGACGTTTAGTGATGAGCCCGCGCTGACGATTTGTGTACTTGGAGTATAGGTTACAATGGACTGTGTAGTGAGGTCTGTGGATGAAGTGCCAGCATATGCCTCTACAATCTTTGCATCAGATGTTCCCGAGTTTCGTATTACGACTTCAACATAGCCTGTGTGGAATCTTACGTTTTCAACGGTTATTACGGCTCCTGCCTGGCTTGTTGTGGACGACGTGAATGTCATGACCCAAGCGTAGGTGACTATTACGGCTGCGACGGCGATTACGATTAAGAGTAGTGTAGCGAGGATTGGTGAAATTCCCTTTTTCGATTTGAGTATGCTTCTCATTATTCGACTTCTCCTATGCCCAGAAACTCTGAGGTTACGATATTTAACAAATATGAAACCACAATATGTATTGTGTATAAATGTTCAATTCTGAATCCAAATTCGAAAAAAGAGCATAAATAACACGATTACGTCAGAATTATTTTGAAAAAATTGCATAAAGGAAACATGATGGTGTATTTGCAAACATGATGGCTTCCAATATGTCCCCTGTTTTTAAGTAACCCCAATCGCTGAAAATCTTCCTTATCTCAAGAATAAAAGTTAGCTGGTGATCTCGAAGACGAGAGGGGGCGTTAAAGTTCTTGCTTCCAAGCTAACTCCAAGCAAAGTTTCTATGAATCCACACAAAAACTCCGAATTGCTGATGAGTGGTGTTCTAATTATTACGAATTTGTTTTTAAGGTAGAAGTCACCGAAACCTTGGACACGCAGCCTCTTAAAAACTTCAGGCCATCTTTCCCTGTTTGTGGTTTCTATGTCGATGCTGGCCTCCAGAGAAACCTGTGCCATTTCTCCAATCTTTCGTCCAACTTCTTTCCATTTGTCTTCAGGGATGTATTTGAGGAGGATGTCGAGGAATTCGACGTTTAGAAATGCTACGCGGCTGATGCCGATGTAGTATTCTCCTGGGTATTTCCAGTCGTAGATTCGCATGCTTCGGTAAACGTCAAGCATCTTTGATATGAGGGGTTTTATTCCCGGTTCTCTTCCTTGATTTATGAGAGAATCAATGTATTCTCGTTCTTCTTCATTCAAGATGATTGTGGTTCTTTTAACCGAACGTTGCTTTGGAGACAACTCTTTCCCCTCATTGCTATATCTATATGCTCTTAGGCATATTTTATATGTTTCGCTTCCAAATCCTGCGATGATGAGTCGAATTTAGCCTCTGAAATTGGAATCCATATAAAACAACATTAAGTTGGATATATAAAACGGAAATAGATGAGGTATTCATAAACGTTATTTACTAAATAGACGAACAGAAGCATCATTACTCAAAAAGGAGGATGTAACATATGCAACCACCTCTGGTGTATCAAGTGGACCTGACCACAATTCAAGGAGAAGGAGACTTCCCATGTCCCGGTTGTGGAGCCATCATATCTCCTGAAGACGAAACCGAAGATGTTTACAGAATACTCGACACCAAGGTTACTGGTGACGAGCTAAAAGAATTGGTCATTCAGTGTAACATGTGTAAAAGCAAAATCCGCCTAGGCGGGTTCAATAGTCCTTGAAATGGATAATCTCTAGAGAAAGAATCTTCAGCCTCGAAGATTGATTTTTAGTTCTCTAACCTATTGTAACTTTTACATTATCCAAGTTGTAGGTCATCTCGGTTTCCCAAAGTACACTGATTCCTACAGCAACCCAAACTTCTCCGCTGGAACTCGTATTCCCAGTTGCTGTATGGGTGTACCGTTTCCATCCCGCGACCTCGTTGGCTTGTCCAAGAACAGCAAAGTCTGCCTCAACTTCGGGATTAAAAGTTCCGGTAAACCCGACAACGCCCGCTATCACATTGAAGCTCTCGCTTTCGCTGTAAACATCAAAAGAAACCTTAACTTGAATTTGTGTGTTTTTTCTAACTGACAGCTTTTTTTCAATCCAGACTGTTCCGTCATCCTGCCTCCCATCGATGTATAACTCAACAGAATACTGTCCGGATTTAACGGGAGAAGTTACCCTTGAAATTTTCCAGTCAACAGGGGAACCTGGGTTGTTTGGGTCTGGAGGAACGTCAGCGTCACCTTCCCATCCGCCTAAATCTTCTTCAAAGCCTTCAATGTATGTGGTTGTTTTAGGTTGAAAATACAATCCAGCTGCAACACTGATTATGGTTAGAATTACGATAACTACACCTAATTTGAGTGTCGGTCTCATTAGATAAAGCCCCCATGAACCAATAATCGATGGTTACAATTAATACTATTTTTTAGAACAGTTGGGAAATCGAGATGCTCTGGTGCTCTACCAGAAGCAGGGAACATATTCTCTTACTGTAAATTTGACCCCTAATCTTTCAGCCAGTTCCTTGACCTTTGCAAGGTCCACCTCTGGTATTGTTACGGCTGTTGCTTCAGTTTCTAAGCCTTCTTCTTTAGCCTTTTTGATGAACTCCAAGACGTTTTCGTAGGCATCTTCGAACACAGGTTTGCAGATTTGATTGTATGTTGCCTTGTCGTAGGCGTTCAAGCTTACGTTCACCTTGTCTACACCTGCATTCTTCAACTCCCGCACCACATCTCTTCCTTTGTTCAGTAAGTATCCTTGACCATTGGTGTCAACCCTAACAGCCTTCCAATGATGCTTCTTCACCCATCTGGTTACTTCCAAAACAAGATTCAGTCTTTCCAAGGGTTCTCCGAAGCCGCAGAAGACAACTTCGCTCCAATTCTTTTTGTTTATAACCTTTCGTAGCTCTTCAATCACTTCTTCTGTGGTCGGTTCCTTTTCCAGTTTTAGATTAAATTCTCGAACGCCATTCTTGAATTTTCTGAAGCAAAAATAGCAGCTGTTGGAGCACCTGTTGGTTACGTTCATGTATACGCTGTTGCCGAGCCAGTAGACGACGCTTGGATTTCTATTGGGTGCCTGCATTTAGTTTGGATATGTCTGTTCTTCTTCTTGTATTTTTTCATCTTCTTTAAAATCGTCTTCCACAATGAAAGTGTATTCTGGAAAATCACCAGTTTCGCTTTCAACTATCTCCTCTTTTTTCTGTTTTCGTTTACCCCGAATGTCGAATCCCATCATCAGAAGATATGGCAGCGACAAATAAGCCATAGCTAAAAATGGATTATGGAATAGTGGGGCTAATCCGAGAATCTGATCCAAGGCTCCACTGGAACCTTCAAGTGTATCTTGAACTACAAATGCCAAAAAAGCTAATGTTAGACATACGCCAAATTGGACGAGGACGCCTCTCCCTTTTCCTAGAAGTAACGAAGGAATGACAGATGACAAAAGGAAGATCCATGCGAATGAATGAATAAATATGATCATGTCCAATCTTGAAGCCATCCAAGCGCCGATTGCAGGCAAGTACGTGCCGATGTATATTGTGACGCTTTCCACTGTTGTTCGGGTGAACATCTGGTAGCTTGTCATCAATGTCCAGGCTACCGAGATGTACACAGGAGTTATTATGGCAGCTTTTACCAAGCGCTTTCCCCGTAATCTATTACACACTATTATATCTTAAGTATTATGGTATCATAATATGTTTCTGCAAGCAACAAACCACTGCCAAAAAACAAAAAAAAGAAAAAAAATTCGATACCGGATTACAGACTAGCAGCGAACAACCGAGTTTCTGCCGTGAACCACCAAGAACTCCCTTAGGGAGCTCGCAACCTTAGGTATCTAATGGATATTTTGCCGGTTATCCGAAATACGTAGAGCGTAGGCTACTCTTTTTTGCTTATCTTTTCAGAGTGATTTCGATGGTTGAAATCATCCTCGAGTTGCTTTCTCCTTCCCTTGGCGGCATCTCTTCGGTTCCGATGGCGATTTTGTTTACTTTCATTTCTTTTACGAATCTTCGTCTAGCTATTTCGACTGAGTCAACTGCTGTTGTTATGGCTTGTCCTCTCGCCTTCACGGTAACCTCTTTTACTTCAGCTCCGCTGAAAGCAGTTACGATGCCTAACACATAATTCATGGGAGGTTTTCTTCCTACGTATATTATGTTTGAGTCACTAGTTTTTTTGCTCATTTTTCGATTCCCCGTTGTTTGTGCTGTTATTGTTGGATAGACTCACTTTTAAATCCTCCTGTCATTCGAAAAAGAGTAAAAGATTACGGATTATTCTGTTAAACCTTAAGGTAACCCTTTCTTCTCAGCCAGTCTGCCTGGTTTTGCTTGTATCGCCATATAATATCGCCCCGCTCGTCGGCTTGAAAATCCCAAGGAGAAACCAAAACGATGTCTCCCAACCTTATCCACATTCTTCTCTTCATCTTCCCGCGTATCCTGCAGAGGCGCTCACGACCGTCTTGACAAGTCACCATAAGTCTGTCGAAACCAAGCATTTTCTTGGCTATGCCGATTACGTCGTTGCCTTCTGGCACTTTGATGGCGTTGTAGTCTTCGCTCTTGACTTTCCTTTTGCCCACGGTATCACCTCTACATTCCTTTTCCATAAAGGGTCGCATAACTTAAATACGTTAGTCTTCCTTCCCAAAATCTCAAGCAAGCTTAAGAAGTTTACCACAGTTTTTAGAGAAATCATGTGTCCATCTATTGAAAGATTATGAAAAGAATTATCGCTATTCCGACTATCCAGCAGTAATAGGCAAACAGGTGGAATTTCTCGCTCATAACTATCTTCTGGAGAAGTTTCAAAGATACGTAGCCCACTATCATGGAGATTATTGTTCCCAGAAACAGCGGAACCACATCAATGTTTCCCGCTACCAATTCTCTTGATTCCATAAGGGTTGCTCCTATTACTGCGGGCACGGATAACAGGAATGAATACCTGAAAGCGGTTGCTTTGTCAATTTTTCTTAGTAATCCTGTGGCTATTGTCACGCCGCTTCTGGAGATGCCCGGAATTATGGCTATTCCCTGAGCTAGTCCGATCAATAATGAATCTAGGATGCCCATTTTTTTGTTGCCTATTCTTTTTTCGGAGAAAAAGAGTACGCAACCCGTGATTATGAGGGCTAAGCCTACGGCGAGAATGTTAGAAAATAAAGATTCTATGGTCTTATAGAATACGAAGCCTATGATGGCTATGGGTATGCTGCCAACGGCTATGAATACTGCGAGTTTTCCTTCCTCAGTTTCGAAATCGCGTTTAATCAAGGCTTTAATGATGTCCCTGATGTCTTTTCGGAAGACTGTGAGAACTACGATTAAGGTGCCGACATGTAGCATGACGTCGAAGATTAGTGGGGGATTCAATCCGAGAACCGTTTGTGTGATTACTAGGTGACCTGAACTGGATACTGGTAGCCACTCGGTTAAGCCCTGAACTACGGCGAGAATAAAGACTTCGATTAATGTCACCATAACTGCTGTCCGCTCTCAGACTGTTTGTTGGTTAAGTCATGGAGAAGTAACGTGTCTTTCCATATTTAAAATACATCAGTAACATCGTGTCTTCTCGTAATTTCAGAAAAAGTACTGTTTTCAACAATCCGCTGTTATTAGTCTCCTAATATGATTGTTCTCTCGAAAATTTTTGTGTTGATGGAGTCTCGGGCTAGACTCAAATATTGGTTCAAATTAATTGTTAGGGTTTCATTCAAAGCTCTTTTTGATCTCATCTAAGGAAAGAATGGGTATGTTGTTTTTTTCCAGAATTTTTTCAGCTTTATCTAAATCGTTGACTCTTAGTACCAAAGCAAATTTTCCGTTTATGTGTACCGCAGATGAATAGGCATACTCGATATTCAAATCCGCATCTCCTAGAATTTTGGCTACTCTGGAAACCTTATCTTTCTCTGTTATCAAAATAACTATTACTTCAACGTTCTTTTTCGAAGTTGCAAGATTGAAATCTGCACTTTGCAAAATTTTTGTAGCCTTTTCAGGATCTTCTGTTATGATCCTAATTAAACCAAACTCTCCAGCATCCGCAATTGACAAAGCAAAAATCTTAATTTTAAACCTGTCAAGATGCACAATCACTTCAGATAGAGATCCAGGCCTGTTATCTAAGAAGACACTCACTTGTTTTATCGGCATCTCCTCTTCCCCAACTCAAGTAGATTCAAACAATATTTATATTTTCACATAGCTAACATTCATTCCTAAGGCGGAGACCACAGAATTGCTTAGCTGTATTGAACTCTCAAAAGAGTTTGGAGGACTAAAGGCATTAAAAAAGGTAGATTTCACAGTCAACGAAAATGAAATCGCCGGGCTCGTAGGTCCTAATGGCTCTGGGAAATCAACAATGTTGAACGTTATTAGTGGAGTTTACAAACCCGACTCGGGTAAAGTTTTGTTCATGAATGAGGACATCTCGAAACTTTCCCCTCATTTAGTCTGCTCTAGAGGAATAACAAAGACTTCTCAATCTGTACAATCCTTCCCAGACATGACTACCCTTGAAAATGTGCTTACAGGCGCGCTTTTTGGACGAAAAAACGTTAAAGACACGCAAGATCCCTTGGACAAGGCTAAGGAGCTATTGGAGTTTGTGGGTTTGAGTCAAGACAAATTCAATCTTCCCGCGAACAATTTGAATGTGGTAGAGTTGAGGCGCGTCCAGCTCGCAAGAGCCTTGGCAACATCGCCTAAACTGCTTCTCTTGGATGAGCTTCTCACCGGTTTGACGCCAAAGGAAAGTGACGCAGCTATAGCCTTGATAAAACTCATCAATAAAAAGGGAGTAACTATACTGATAGTCGAGCACGTTATGAGAGTTATTATGGGTCTATGTGATCGAGTGACCGTTCTGCATCATGGTGAGAAAATCTGTGAAGGAACACCTGGAGAAGTATGTAATGACGAGAACGTAGTCAAAGTGTACTTAGGTAAGAAATTTTCATTTTATGAGGATTGAAGATGCTGGAAGTTGAAAATGTTTCTGCGGCATACGGCATGATCCAAATACTCTGGAATGTGTCATTCAAGATTAAAGAAAAAGAAATAGTCAGTATAATCGGTCCTAATGGTGCAGGCAAAACCACGCTGGTGAAAACGATCATGGGCTTGTTGCCTGCAAAAAATGGAACTATCCGTTTCAAAGGCAAAAACATCGAAAAATTGCCAACATACGAAATTGTTAAAAAAGGAGTAAGCTTGATTCCTGAGGGCAGAGAAATTTTTCCGAGAATGACTATTGAAGAGAACATGCTTTTGGGTGCTTACACAATAAATGACAAAAACGCAGTCAAGGATTCAAAGGAAAAGATTTACCAAATTTTCCCTGTGTTGAGAAAAAAAGAGAAAGCTTTGGCTCAGACTCTCAGCGGAGGAGAACAGCAGATGCTTGTCATAGGCAGAAGTCTGATGTCAAATCCTGAACTCTTGATACTTGATGAGCCCTCGCTAGGTCTAGCTCCCATAATCGTAGCAAAAGTATTGGATACTTTGCGTAAAATAAACGAAGAAGGGGTCGCTGTCCTGCTGGTTGAGCAGAACATCCGCGATTCGCTGAATATTGCCAATAGAGGTTACGTTCTTGAAGAAGGTAAAATTATTATAGAAGGCGAAGGGAGAGAACTGCTGTCTAACAACCACATAAAAGAAGTATATTTGGGCATTTAATTGGAGATTTTGTTAATGACTGATATATACTGGAACAAAAAAATCGAAACCGCAACAAGAGACGAACTCAGAAAACATCAACTTAAGCTACTCAAAGAGCAAGCGAAATATTGCTACGAAAATTCGACGTTTTACCGGAACAACTTCAAAAGTGCAGGAATAACGCCTGATGACATAAGGACGCTCGAGGACGCTCAAAAAATTCCCTTCACATCGAAGGATGTTCTAAGAGATAATTATCCATTCGGAATGCTTGCAGTTCATCTTGATGACATTGTAGAAATACATGCCTCAAGTGGAACAACAGGAAATCCGGTAGTTGGAGCATACACCACAAACGACATGGATGTTTGGGCAGAATTAATGGCAAGATCACTCTACGCCACAGGCGTTAGAAGACAAGATGTAATGCACAACGCTTATGGCTATGGCCTATTTACAGGCGGTCTCGGCTTCCATTATGGCGCCCAAAAAATAGGAACAACAATCATTCCCATCAGCGGCGGAATGACCCAGAGACAAATAAAACTCATGAAAGATTTTGGCTCAACAGTATTATGTTGCACACCCAGTTACGCAATCTACCTTGCTGAAGCAATGGCTAAAGAAGGAATCAGTCCAGGAAAGGACCTTAAACTTAAGATGGGTCTCTTTGGGGCGGAGCCCTGGTCAGAAAGAATGAGGGAACGTATTGAGAACGAACTGGAAATTGAAGCTTTCGACATATATGGATTAACCGAATTGTGTGGTCCAGGCGTTTCGGTAGAATGCAGTGAACATAATGGCCTGCACATCTGGGAGGACCACTTCCTCATCGAGACTATTGACCCCAAAACGGGCGACGTATTACCAGCAGGAGAAGAAGGCGAGCTGGTCTTTACGACACTCACAAAAACGGGTCTCCCCATTCTGCGGTTCAGAACCAGAGACATTTCGGTTATTGAAACTGAACGATGCGATTGTGGACGAAACCATTCCAGAATGATGAGAATCAGAGGAAGATCAGACGACATGATGATCATAAGAGGCGTCAATGTCTTTCCTTCACAGATAGAATATGCCATAATGGGACTTCCCGAATTGGCGGCACAGTATCAAATAATTCTTGAAAGACCAGACGCACTGGATGTTTTCACAATAAAAGCAGAACTAACAGAAAAAAGCATAAAGAGCAGCCAACAAGAACTGGAAGCATTGAAGCTTAAAATCAAACAGAAAGTAAACAACATCACGGGTCTTTCACCGATTATCGAACTAGTAAAACCTGGAGACCTACCTAGGACCGAAGGCAAAGCAAAACGGGTCTTAGACATGCGTTCAGGCAAGATTTGAAGGCATTATAGGAATGAACGCGAAGATAGCGGTTGACAAACCTGGCAGTTTCCTGTTGCTCAATGGCGACGAGGCAGTCGCAAGGGGCGCTGTAGAAGCCGGAGTACAAGTGGCAACCGCGTATCCTGGGACTCCTTCCACTGAGATTCTTGAAACCATCGCTGACGCAGCCAAGAACTTTGGAATATACGCTGAATGGAGCATAAACGAAATAGTTGCCTTGGAAGTGGCTGCAGGCGCATCAATGGCTGGCGTACGGTCCATCGTTTCTATGAAGCATGTTGGATTAAACGTCGCTGCTGACGCTGCGATGACGCTTGCTTATACTGGCGTTAAGGGCGGTTTGGTTATTGCTGTCTGCGACGATCCGGCAATGCATAGTAGCCAGAACGAACAGGACACACGATATTTTGCGGTTCATTCCGATATTCCTCTTCTGGATGCGGGCAATCCTCAAGAAGCGTTAGACATGACCCGAGAGGCGTTTACGATAAGTGAAAGACTGCAGTTGCCTGTGATTGTTCGTTTAACTACTCGTGTGGCTCACGGAAAGGGACGCGTCAAGATTAAGGGGATTGCTAAGGGTTCTCGGAGAGCCGAGTTTGATAAGGATGCCTCAAGATGGGTTATGGTGCCCTCCAACGCGATTAAAAGGCACAGAGTCCTCAAGGAAAAACTGGAAGAGACAACCAATCTTGTGAACAGCTCAAAGTTCAATGTAATCGAGGATACTGGAAAAGAAATCGGGATTATAGGCAGCGGCATAGGCTATTACTATGCAAGGTCTGTGCTGGACACAAACCAGTTTTCTTGGCTGAAGTTGGGTTTTGTTTATCCGTTTCCTATGGAAGTTTTCAAGAGATTTGCGTCCAAAGTCAAAAAGATAATTGTAATTGAAGAATTAAGACCATACATCGAAAACAACATTAAATGCCTGCATCCAGAAATTCTGGGAAAAAGCAACACATCATTGGAGGAAATCGGCGAGTTTACTCCTGACGTGGTTAAATGCGCGTTTGCGGGCTTGGGATTATGCGAGAAGAATGAACTGCAAAAAGACCTTGATTTGCCCCTTCGTCCTCCAGTGCTCTGTCCAGGGTGTCCACATAGAGCTTTCTATTATGCCCTGAACACGGTTAATCAGTTTGTTGACTGTAACCCCAAAAAATGTAATGGCTGCGTTGTATGCGAGTATGCTTGCTCATTGGAGAAGGAAGCAACCTTCAATCCAGTTAAGTCCAGAATAAGAGCTGTACGACTTGACACGTTATCCAATATTGCGATGACTTGCAGAACCTGCGAAGAAGCGCCATGTGTTTTAGCATGCCCAAAAGATGCCCTAATACAGTCAACCGAAGATAAAACAATAACAGTTGACGAGGAAAAATGCAATGGATGCGGTTGGTGCATCCAAGCATGCAAATACGGGGCAATAACCCTGCACCCCAGCACTCTGAAAGCGTTAGTGTGCGACACATGTGGCGGCGAGCCAGTGTGCGTTCAATGGTGCCCAGAAAGTGCCCTGAGCCTTAAAGGCAAGACAACAGACAAAATCGTCACAGGAGATATTGGCTGCTACACCTTAGGATTCATGGCGCCTGTAAATACGGTTCAAACTTGCCTCTGTATGGGCGCCGGAATTTCGCAGGCTGCAGGCATGATTCACGCGGGAGTAAAGGACAAAGTTTTTGCGGTAATAGGCGATTCAACGTTCTTCCATGGCGGAATGCCTGGTTTACTAAACATCGCCTACAACAAATCGAATGTCTGTGTAGTCATATTGGATAATAATACTGTAGCAATGACGGGACATCAGCCGACGCCGGGTTCAGGAAAGAATGTCTTAGGTGAACAAACAAAAGTAATAGAGTTGGCGGATGTTGCGAGAAGCGTGGGAATCGAGAAAGTAGAAGTTGTTGACCCGTACGATGTTGAAGGAACAAGGAAAGTATTAAGAGACGTTTTGGATTATCGTGGTCCCTCTGTTATAATATCTCGGAGACCTTGTCCTCTTTTGGTTAAACGGGGTCCAACGAGGGAGGTTTTGGAAGAATGCAACGCATGTGGTGTGTGCGTTGAACAGTTTGGCTGCCCAGCGATTTCATTAACTTCTGAGCGTGCTGAGATTGATCCGACCCTCTGTTATGGGTGTGGAGTCTGTGAAGAGATTTGTCCTTTTGATGTGATAAGGAGCAAAGAGTAGAATGGTGCTGAATATTGTTTTTTCGGGCGTAGGCGGACAAGGCATTGTGGTGGCGAGTGACATTTTTTGCGAGGCTGCTCTCATTGACGGTTGGGATGTGGCGAAGGCGGAAGTTCATGGGATGGCTCAGAGGGGAGGGTCAATAGTTGCGCATGTTAGGGTTGGCGAAAAGGTTCAAGCTCCGTTAATAGAGACTGGGAAAGCCGACATAATATTAGGGTTTGAAATGCTTGAAGCTGCAAGAGTTCTCCCAATGTTGAACAAAAATGGGACTGTTATAGTGAACACCAAGTATATACCGCCTAGCACATCTGCTGGTGCTTCACCTGCTTTGAATCATGAAAAGATTTTAGGCATAATACGGGACAGAGCACACAAAGTGTATGAAGTCGATGGAATCGACATCGCAAATAAACTTGGAAACTTGATTGTTGTTAACACAGTTTTGCTTGGAGCACTATCTGCTCTCCCTGAGAATCCTGTGAAAAAAGAGTCCTTGGAGAAGGCTATTACAGGCAGACTGAAGCAAAAACATGTTAATTTGAACCTTAAAGCTTTCCAACTCGGCATTGAGCAAGTAACGTGCGATAAATCTTATTAACAAATTAATCTCACTAGTAAAGAAAAAAGAGGAAAATATAATGGTAAACAAAAAACTACTTGCCGCGATTGTTATTGTAATCGTTATTGTCGCCGCATCCGCTGCTGTGTGGCAATTAATGTTGGTTCCATCCGAACAGACCGTCAAAATAGGTTTGGTTGCATGTTATGACAAGGCTGAAGGACAAGACATGGATCGTGCGGCCAAAATGGCTGTCAAAGAGATTAACGATGCTGGAGGCGTTTACGTTGCGGATTTGGATGCTTATCTTAAGATAGAGTTAGTGATAGCCGATACTGAAGATGATTCACCTGGTAAAGCAGTTAGTCCCGTGACCCGAGCGATATTAGAAGACGGAGTTGACCTTCTCGTAGGCGGGTACACAAGTTCCGGCACCCTTGCTGACCAAGTTGTAGCCATCGAAAACCGTGTTCCCTACATTATAACTGGTGCATCATCAAGTCTTGTCACAAGAAGAGGTCCTCAAGGTAACTATGGAGGTCTTCCTGAAGGTGATCCGTTACGGATTGCTGATGCAGAGGGAATGAGTTACATGTTCCACTATTGCACAACAACTTATGACTACAGCAAAACTGTAGCCAATTTCTTCGCTGATTCCATGAAACCCCTGCTCGACAGTACGTATGGTTTTGCTGCCTCTAGAGAGCTTAGGCTGGCAATAATTTATCGTGATGATGCATTCGGGAAAGGCGTTGTTGCTGACACCAAATCAATTATAGCAAATAATAACTTGCCAATAGACGTTGTTATAGAAAGGAGTTATCCAACAACCGCTACTAACTTCCAAACTGATCTTACCGCCATAAAAGACGCCAAACCTGATGCAGTGTATGTCGTAGACTTTATTGCAGGCACTGCCGAAATTATCAAGCAAGGACAAAGAGATGTAGGATTAAACACTGTGTACATCGCAGTTGAATGCTGTGAAGACCCACAGTTCTACACTCTGCTAGGAACGTATGGTGACAAGCAGCTACTAGAATCAAAATTCGCTCCGTACGCTGGACCACCCTTCTACCTTCCAATAATCGGGACTTATGTTACCACTTATCAACAAACGTATGACACGCTTCCAGGTATGATGGGGGCTGACACATACGATGCTTTCTACATTGCTAAAGATGCAATCGAACGCGCAGGAACATTGGACAAAGCAGCAGTTAGAGACGCTCTAGAATCAACTGCTATGGATCAACTGCTAATAATAACTGAAACAGGCAAAATAGAGTTCAGCACAGGAGCGACCTATCATGAGATTGCACCCGTGACTTTCGTCGAGCAACTCGTATGGAACGAAAATGTTGGCGAATGCAGATCTGTAATAGTATATCCTGCCACCGCACCAGGCGTTCCCACTCTGAAGCAAGCGGATTTCGTTTTGCCCACCGGCTATCAACCTGGAAGTCCATAGAATTCTCAATCACCAACCCTTTCTTTTTTTATTTTAATTTCAATATATTTTTAAATAGTTAACATGAGAAAATAGGTCGGTCGAGTTCAGCATGATCACCATATCTGGACTAATCGAAACGTTGCTTTGGGGCGTGGCAAATGGTTGCATTTACATCCTCTTAGCTACAGGACTAAACATAATCTTTGGAGTGATGAAGCTAGTCAACTTTGCTCACGGCCAACTCCTGATGATCGGAGCATACGTAGCCTTTGCAGCTGTCACTGCATTCGGTCTAAATGCCTATGTCGCTATTCTGGTGGCAATTGTAGCCGTTGCTTTGATAGGAGCTGGGCTTGAAAGGCTCACTTTTCGTAGAGTTCTCGGAACAGATAAGCTAAACGAAATCTTTGTCAGTCTTGGATTAATCTACGTGATTGAAAACATAGCTGTCCTTTTGTGGGGAAATAAATACAAGCAGATTCAGAGTCCTTTTCAGGGACTCAGGCTTTCCCTTGGTGAAGTCTCAATAGGCTATGACCGGTTGTTAGCGATTTCAGTTGTAATAGTCATACTTGTCGCTCTTTTTATATTAATAAAGAAAACCAAGATAGGTTTGGCTATGAGGGCGACCAGTCAAAAGAGCGAAACTTCAATGTTAATGGGTGTGAACATCGAAAAAGTTTATATTTTCACCTTTGCCTTGGGCGCTGCATTGGCAGCTGCTGCAGGAGCGCTTTACGGAATAATATTCCCATTTTATCCAGGCATCGGAGCGCTACCAACAATCAAAGCCTTTGCAATAATTATACTTGGAGGTTTAGGAAGCATACCCGGCGCAGTAATAGGGGGTCTTCTATATGGCATAGCTGAGAATACCGCAGTCTATTTTCTTGGTGGAATATGGCAAGATGCCATCGCTTTTGCCCTGCTCATAATTGTGCTCGTAATAAGGCCAACCGGACTCTTTGGTGAAAAAGGGGAATAAATTGAAATGCAAAGAATGCTCGTAAATTTGCTTGGCTCAATTAAAACAGAGTTCCTGAATTTTTCTCACTCTGAAAAGTTTTACTTTGTTCTAGGAGCTATTGCAATTGGGGCAGTTATTCCCTTATTTTTAAGCGAATATGTAGTTGGTGAGGTTCTAACTACTATGATTATTTTTGCCCTTTATGCTTCAAGCTGGAATTTATTAGCTTATTCAGGGCAGGGCTCGCTAGGACACGCGGCTTTCTTAGGAATAGGTGGCTTTGCTTCAGCTTTGCTAGCGATCAAGTTGAGTGTACCACCATTATTTGGTCTCTTTTTAGGAAGTTTGTTCTCAGCGGCGATAGGTCTTCTCATTGGTCTTGCGTGTGTTAGATTGAAAGCGTGGTTTTTGGCGATGGTTACTTTTGGTTTCTCAGTGATTATTGTGACGCTTATTAGTCAATTCGATGCCATCATGGGTGGGATTATGGGCTTCCCAACGCCGCTTCTTGTCGAACGCGGCCTTGCCTTTTACTACATGACGTTTGCTTTAGTTGCAGCCTCTATATTCGTAATGTATCTTGTAATGAAATCAAAAATGGGCTTAGCCTTCCGAGCTATACATGAGAATGAACTTGAAGCTAAGATGATCGGAATCGATACTGCGAAGTACCGACTGTTAGCGTTTGTTCTGAGCACTTTCTTTGCAGGTTTAGCAGGAGGACTTTTCGCTCAATCTATTCGGTACATTCAAGTTTCAGTGTTTGATCCATACTATTCGTTCCTGCCCCTTATGATGGCTGTGATTGGGGGATTAAGAACAATGGAAGGCCCAATAATTGGCTCGGTGATAATTGTCTCTATTGATTCATTCCTTCCCAGAATCGATCCCATTTTGCAGGGATTGATGGGTCCATTATTCCCCAGCATCAGCAACGTTGGTCCGCCATTGCGCCTGTTGAGCTTAGGTTTGTTCCTAGTTATCGTGGTTATTTTCTTTCCAAAAGGAGTTACCTCGTTGCTCCACAAAGTATACAGTTACTTCCGTACAAACGAAAAAAAGGTGGATAACAATGATGGGAACTGATTATTTCAGGGAACTCTTGGGAATCAAAGTTCTTGAAATAAAAGATGGTTACTCAAAGATGTCGCTGAAGATTACCAAAAAACACACAAATGCTGTAGGCTTCACGCATGGCGGCGTATTATTTGCTCTAGCTGATTGTGCTTTTGCTGAAGCCGTAAATTTCGGTGATAAGCAGGCAGTGGCGGTTCAAGTCAGCATAAATTACTTACGTCCCTCTTCAGAGGGGGACGTTTTGACGGCTGAAGCCACTACAGTCTCGGATGGAAAGACTTTGGCATTGTGCAGTGTAGTCGTAAGGAAAGAAGACAAGGATGTGGCTTTGTTCTCGGGATTAGCGTACAAAATTCCTTCTGACAAGAAGATTTGAGAATTAACCATTTCTTTTTTCATGATCTGCACGGAGCAAAAAAACTTAAAATGCTAGCATTTTCCTGTTAGCTGTGTGAGAGGTAAAGAGAGTGAGGAAGCTTTCGGTGGCAAAATTCGGCGGGAGTCTCTTGAGCGGTGAGGGCGAAAATATACCCGCTATTTTGGATTATGTAACGACACTTAAGGATCAGAGTGATTTAGGTCCCATAATTGTTTTTTCGGCGCCAAACGGATTCACAGACAGCCTAATTAGAATAGGCGAATCCTGTACGCAGTCTGAGCCTCTTCCAGTAGATTCTATCTTCAACGTATATGACCGATTAGCAAAAACCTATGTCAAAGGCGAGTATCTGAAACAAGTTCTACATGAACTGAAAAAATATCGCCAGCAGATGGATGAAGCTGTCACCTTAATCAATAAGCGCTTTCATGGAACCATTAAAGCAAAAGTTCTAACCCATGGCGGGGAATTGCCAACATCTGTTCTAATGGATTATATCATGAAGAGTAACGGCTTCGATTCTTGCCACGTTACTAAAGAGCAATGGCCCATTGTAACAGATGACAACTTCGAAAACGCTACCCCTGATTACGAGTTAAGCAGGAATAAGACTAATCACCTCATCAAGTCGCTTGAAGATGGAAAGATCGTTGTATTAGCAGGCTTTCTCGGAATAACAAGTGACGGTTTAGAAACAGTCCTTGGAAGAGGCGGCTCGGATCTCTCGACAGTTTTTATTTCGTGCCTATTAAAAAGAAGATATGCAGTTGAAACGGTTTTGTACAAAGAAATGCCAGTTCAAAGCGCTGACCCGTACATGGTCAAAGCCCAGACCACCGAGCATCTTACTTCTCTCACCTATAATGAGGCCCACAAAGCATCCATGATGGGAATGAAAATTGTTCAAGGCGACGCAATCTCAATGGCCAAACGATTCAAACAACCCATAAAGGTCATGTCAATCTCTAGGCCTGAAGAATATACGATGATTCAGTCTGAAAGCAACGGTGACAAAACCGTGAAGTGCGTAACAGGGAAATCAGGTTGTGCAATTCTTTCAATGAATTATCAAAACAGCAGGTCTCTTGAGGATGCTCTGAGGATTTGGGAAAACCGTAACGATTTCCTTGATTTGGGAACTGAGACACTTGAAACAGGGGAGAGAATCCGAGATTTTCTGTTCCTAGATTCAGATTTTCTGAGAAAGAATGAAGAACGGCTTAAAGGATTTGATGAAGATTTATCGATAGAATATGGCGTCGGTGTAGTCACTCTCATTGGAGACGGAATGAAATATTCGTCTGGAGTTGCCTCAATCGCTATCGGGGCAATACCTCACATAAACATAAAACGCGGAATCTTTGCACCCCATACCTCCCAAATAATTTTGTTAGTTGACGAAAGCAATGTCGGAGCAACTGTTGCAGCAATCCACTCTAAAAGACCTGAAATGAACAAAGGCTAATTAGCATTTTTCAAGTTTTACCGAGAATAGCTAGAACGTGGAGCCTCGGGCGGGATTTGATCCCGCGACCAACAGCTTACAAGGCTGCCGCTCTACCGGGCTGAGCCACCGAGGCACGCCGTTCTTAACGGTTTGTTAATGTTCTTATTAGGACTAACCTATAGATTTTCCGTTTCTAAAAAATTGGGTAGTGTCCTAATCCGAGATACTTATTCCGAAGGAGGCTGAACTGTGCCATTTTCATACATGAAAAAGCAGGCATAAGTAAAAAGTATTCTATATTGGCACACTACCAAAAATTGGAATCCCGGGAAAAACTGGAAATTCCCCATTTATTATTTGAATTCCTCGGGTGCAATGTAGTTGCCATACTTTTCTTTGGCGCTAAGGAGGCGCTCATATTGCTGGTTTAGTACCCAAAACACCGCTTCGGGTGTGTAGGTGACGTTCTTCTTATAGAATTGCCTAACCCGTTTGATCTTAGCCAAATTTTCTGGAACCCGAATGCTAAACTGCTGGACATATTCCTCTTTCGTATAGTCTTTATCTCGTACTTGTTTGAAGAGCCTGCGTAAATCTTCGTATTTGGGAATGTAGCCTGTGGGCGTTTGTATTGCCTCCACTTCATCGTGGACACGTAGTTCCATCCATTTTACCCAAACATGTTTGTCTCGGGGATCGTTGAGATACTCTCCTTTTTTGTCCTGCAAGAAATAGTTAACTCCAAAGACAACAGGCAGTTTCTCGAGCTTTTTTCCAAACTCCAGGTTATTCCGAATATTCTTTCCTAATGGAATGGAGATGAAGTCCTGAATGCTCATCATGTTAATTTCGGGTACTCCTTCTTTGCCAATTGTAGCAAAAGTTGTTTCCGTCTCCAAAGATGCCCCGTAGGCGATAATTCCATGCTCCCAATCAAAACTTTGTTGGACAGGTACGTAGGCCTTAGTGTCCCGTCCTCCATACATTACAGCCTTCAACTCGACTCCTAACGGGTTTTCTAACTCAGGGTCACAATTTTCCAGTGCCTTGAGAGTTACTGCGTACCGGGCATTCTTGTGGGCAGCTGGAACCTCATTACCTGCTTCGTCTTTCTTGCCTTCGTACCATTTTCCTGAGAAATTGGTTCCTTCTCTGGGAAGTTCGCTGCCCATGCCTAGCCAGTATGGCTTACCATCCTTGACCAGCACGTTGGAAAAGATGATTTCGCCGGGGTTATGAAGTACCTTGAAGATTGAAGCGTCGTCTATGGGGTTAACATCTTTTATGATTCCAAAAATTCCTGCTTCAACATTCACTGCTCTTGCAACTGAATCAATTTCGCGAACGTATGCAATGTCATCGCCTAGGATGGTTTCGCCGGGTAGCATAGCCGTAGATGTTTTGCCACAGGCGCTTGGAAAAGCACCGGCAAAGTATGTTTTGCGTCCATTAGGACCATGTACTCCCATTAGCATCATGTGCTCAGCTAGCCATCCCTCAGTGTTTGCCTTTCGGATAGCTAAACGAAAAGCGAGTTTCTTAAAGCCTATCGAGTTGCCTGCGTATTGAGTGTTGGCACTGTAAATAGTACTATCCATGTAATCTATGTAGATGCGTTTTTTCTTGTATTCTATGCTTACCATGTTTTCGTTCAATTTTCCTGCCGAATGTAGAACTCGCAAAAATTCTGTGTCTGGGCCTGATTGGCTAAAAATTTTGTAGCCCTGTCGATACAATAGGTCTTCAGAGTGAGCTACATACCAAGAATCAGTACATTGCAGTCCAAGAATTGTGAATACTGAGTTGGTGGGTCCTAATGAAAGAAAACGGGCAATCATTGTGCGACCAGTCATGGAATCTCTAAGTAGACCTTTTACTTCTGCCAAACCTTCTTGGCGATCGATTTGATTAAGGGCCTTGCTGAGAAAAACTCTTTTGGGTAAAAGGTATTTTGTGGCTTTCCGGTCTCGTCCCTGATCATAAAAACCGTCAAAATGGATAGTGTGTCCAGATCTATTCAATGGAGTTTCTTCTTTGCTGGCGATTGCTTGTTGCCGGATGTAATTTATGTCCTCTGCAGAATCGCTGCAGATGAATACGTGTTCGGCGTTACAAAGGTCAGCGGACTTGGCAATGAACTCGTGGACTTTAGGAATGGATATTGCGCATAGCTTCTTGTAGTCAGATTTGCTAAGTTTAGGTCGTAATGCTTCGATATATGGGTTCATCATTTAACCTCAAAAACTACTTGTCGAATGTAAAAATGCGATGGGATATTTTCTCTAATTGAATGTAAAACTGTCCGGAAAATGGTGTTTATGGGATAGCAAGTGTTGTTTTTGTCTAGTCTCATTTTGTCTCATTTACTCCCTGTTGATTATTACTTAGAAAAGTTTAAAAATTGCCACGGCTTTTAAATGTTATGTTAACAAAATGTTAAGAATCAAAGATTTGGATAAAAAAATCCTGCTTAATCTGTTAGAAAAAGGACAACGTCCGATTCTTAAAATAGCAGAAGACATAGGGGTCACTAGGCAAACTGTGGCAAAAAAGATTGAACAAATGCACGATTCTGGTTTGTTGGTTTCTTTTTTTCCAAAGCTGGAACCTGAAGTGTTGGGTTTGTCTATTCAGGCTTACATATTGATGCGAGAAGACCCGCGAAGTGAGTGCAGAAAAGAGACTGAAGAGATTGTAAAAAGTTTTCCTCAGGTGTCTGAATTTCAGAGAATCTTTGGTAAATATGATAGTATCGCGAAAGTGCTTGTGAAGGATAACAAAGAGTTGACTGACTTGGTTAAAAGAATTCATGATCTGAACGGTGTCAAAGAGACGGAAACTTTCATAGTGCACAGCACAATCAAAGACAAACCTGAAGACCCCATCAAGAATGCACTAACAGCCTAACCTGCCAGTTTCCAGATTATCTAATAAATGGCTGTTAAGAGATGTTTTGGTTTTGAATCACCAGATTATTCCCAAATCTACTATGATGTAACCTAAATATTGTTGTCCAATTGCTAGAGTAACAATTTCGTCGTTTTGGGGTTCAATGTAGATTAGTCCCATGTCTGTAGTGTTGAAACAGGCTATTGCATGAGCGCTGTCAGAAAATTCGATGTATACGAACCCGCATCTGTAATCCATCTGAAAGGCGTTGTCGCTGAAGTCGGCTGTGAAATCGTAACAAACATAATCGTCAGTGTACTCGTTTTCGTCAGTTTTATCTGAATTTATGAAAGCCATTGCCTCGTCATAGGTTGGGTCCCTTAAGACCCAGCCGTTTTCAGTCAAATCTTCTGCACATTGAGCATATCCTTCGTCGTAGCCGAGTTGGTGGCCTTCAGTTTCGCCCTCGGCATGACCTAGATTGAAGCTTTGAGTTACTTCGCTTTCCAACGATGTGACTTCATTTTGGAGGCTTGAAATCTGTGTTTCTAAAGAAAGTTTATCGTTTTCTAAGGAATCTACTTCAGATTGGAGACTTGAAACGTTAGTTTGCAGGGCTGAAACCTGCGTTTCTAATGTGTTCTTTTCGTTTTCTAATGTGGTTGCTTTTGTTTGGAAGCTTAAAACTTGGGTTTCAAGAGCAGTCATTTCGTTGTTTAGTGAAGTTGTTTCATTTTGGAGGCTTGAAACTTGTGTTTCCAGAGTAAGCTTTTCAGATTGCATGTTCGAAGCTTGTGTTTCTAACGTAAGCTTGTCATTTTCAAGTGCAGATATTTGGTTAGTTTTCGTTTGCAGTTCATTGTCTTTCTGGTTAAGCGCCATTACGGCTCCAACTAGTCCAACAGATAGAACAACACAAATCAAAACGACCGCTACGAGTTTCTTCTCAACCATAACATATTTCCTCCGAAAGCACTCTAATCTGATTCCTTATGATACACTATATGCCATTCGTGCCCTGAAAACGTTTCTATCCCCCAACAACCTTAGCCTCTTCTAACCATGCCCTCAATGCTTCAGAAACCCTAGAACTGCACAATGGCTAACCAAAAAGTCTCACCTGCAAGAATGGAGCCTCGGGCGGGATTTGAGCCCGCGACCAACAGCTTACGAGACTGCCGCTCTACCGGTCTGAGCCACCGAGGCGCTTCCACTGAATTGAGCGAAATACACGTTTTTAAGACATTCGGGGGCAAACAGCCGCTGCAGAGTCATCCATAGCCTTCTCTGTTCTATTCTTGAAATAAATAATGTGTCAGCTCATTGTGTTCCTGTATAGCTGGCTACCGCGTTTACGAGTCTATGCGTGAAGTTTGTGTCCTCTTATACGCTCATTTTTTCTTTATTTTCAGGAAGTAGATTAGAGCCACTCCGACTACGGCTACTGCTCCTATTGCTGCTGCAATCCATGTTATCGGGAAAGACTCCGATTGCGGAGGTTCTGCTCCTTGACCTATAGTGAAGTAGACTGTTTCAGAAGACTCGTTACCATCCGTGTCTGTTGCATAAACTGTTAGCCTATGCACGCTTTCCGCTAGTCCAGATAAGGTTGCGTCTCCAGTAACTGTGACGTTTGCTTGTCCGTCTAGGCTATAGCCGGTCCATGTAGTTGTTTCGCTCACTGTGAATGTTAAGGAAACAGAGTTTACCGTGTATGTTTTGTTTTGAGGTGAAACAATGGAGATAGCTGCAGGACTTCCATATGGCATAAGCGGGAAATTGTCTTTGTTCTTTGTATTAATAATGTAAGCTGTATCTCCTATTCCGTCGCTGCCTGTCTGGTTTTGACCAGCGCCGCTCTTCACATCAACTCCCGTGTAGTCGCTCCAATAATTGCCTCCTGCCTGATAGGAGAAATCCCAAATGTTTGTTGACATCGTTACAGATTCGTCGTCAACGTAGGCATCGTAAACCTGTTTCTCGTTATTGATGAAGTAGTTGCCTCTGATTACGTTGGATGAAGATCCTTTGACGCCGATGCCACTGTTGTTGTTTGTTATGTTGTTTGCAACAAATAAGTTTTGGAAAGAGTCAAAGAGGAAGATGCCATTTGTGTTGTCGGCTATATTATTTGCAGATATGCTGTTAGTGTTTGAAGAGTTACTAAGCTGGATTCCTCTATAGTTGTTCATAATGTTGTTGCCAACAATGAAGTTGCCGGTAGATGCAAAGAGTCCTATGCCACCGTAATTATCTTTTATGTCGTTTTGGGTTATCGTCGATCCTGTTGTGTAAGCCAATAATAAGCCATGTCCATTGTTGACAAGTTCCAGATCATTGACTGTTATGTTTTGACAGTTTACGAGGGCAAGATAACCTACGTCTGGAAAGGTGGATGGACCTATGACCAGATTACTTTCGCTAATCAAATAGTAGACTTTTTTGCCGTTGACTATGTTTGAAACATCGATGTCCTGATCGAAGTGTTGCGGCTCAGAGCCATAAACCGCAAGATTGTGATTGTTGTTCATGATGTTATTTCTGAGTACGTTGTTTGAAGACGCTTCGATGTTGATGCCAATGTCGTTGCCTGTTGCGTTGTTTCCAATAATAGCGTTTTGTGAAGCTGCGAGGATGTAGATACCATAACCGTTGTATACTAAGGTGTTTCCAGTAATCGTGTTGCTTGAAGAGTTCCAAACATAGATGCCGTAAAAGAAGCCTTCAATTTGCATATCCTTGATAGTTACGTTACTTCGGGATTCCAAGTATATTCCTGCCTCTCCTTCCCCTGAAAGGCTGTATCCTGCTCCATCAACTACAATGTTATCACGTTGAACCACAAGATAATAACTCTCAATGTTATCGGTGAAAGTGTAGATGTCTCCGACCCGTTGAATCGGGACTGTAAGATTTGTTGAAGTGACAACGCTTCCATCACTTTGAATGTAGATGATTCCAACATCTTGTGACTTAACCGGCTGAGCGTTAAATGCGCATAAAGAAATAACGGTTAAGAAAACTAGCAACATAACTTTACTTTCGTTCATGTTCCTTCCCTATCCCCTATTATCCATAATTGTCCTTTGCACCAGAACCTTTACAATATGATGTTTTAAGGTTTGTTGCTTTAACGACAAATGTCGTCATACTGATCTTTGGGTATAAAAAAGTTTTTCAGAATTGGACCCACTTATACACCCGTTGAATTTTTTTCCTTCCCCCTAATAGGTATTTTTAAGACATTCGGGAGCAAACAGTACCTGCAGAGGTTCCCCAAGTTGTGTTCAGCCAAAGAGCTGGGCGAAAGAAAAATCATAGCACTCATTCTGGAATGCCTAGACCCAATGCCCAATACGCCAATCCCCTTCGGAGACGACGCCTCAGCAGTAGACATTGGAAACGACAAACTAGCCGTAATAAACACTGACATGCTTGTCAGAAAAACAGACGTTCCACAAACTATGAGCCTCTGGCAAGCCGCCCGCAAAGCAGTAATAATGAACATAAGCGACCTAGCAGCGAAGGGCGCACAGCCCCTAGCCCTACTAGCATCCATCGGACTACCTCCAGACCTGACAAAAGCGGACATACAACAGATCGGCGAGGGACTAAACGCTGGCGCCCGCGAATATAACACATACATACTGGGAGGCGACACCAACGAAGCCTCTGACCTGATAATCAGCTGCATGGCATTGGGAATCTGCAGCAAACGTCATCTGATCAAACGTAGCGGCGCAAAGCCCGGCGACTATGTGGCGGTAACTGGGTCTTTCGGAAAAACAGCCTCTGGCTTGAAGATTCTGCTGGCTGGTCTTTCAGCTCCTGAAATAAGTGGAGAGCTTGTTGACTCCGTACTCATGCCTAGGGCAAGGGTCAAAGAAGGAGTGGCTTTAGCTCAATCTCAAGCGGCAACAGCATCCATAGACTCTAGCGACGGACTAGCATGGAGTCTCCACGAACTTTCTCGGGCGAGCAACATGGGTTTTTGTCTCGATAACCTTCCGGTAGCCCCTGAAGTAGAAAGGTTCGCGAAGCTTTACAGTTTCGATCCTGTGGAACTAGCCCTGTATGGAGGAGAAGAATACGAACTTTTGGTAACTATCAAACCAAGGCTCTGGCAAGAAGCAAAAAAAGCCGTGGAAGCAGTAGGAGGAGCACTCATAAAAGTGGGGCTGGTCACTGAAGAGAAAAGGCTTCTGCTAAAAACAGATGGGGATGCAGTTTCTATAGAGGCTCGTGGGTGGGAACACTTTAAAACGACTTAAGGTGAGAAACATGGTAAGGAGGCTGGTTAATGATAAGATCCTGTGATGTGGGCAGCTTACCATTCGTAGGTGATTCAGAGAAGTTTGTTGAGAGAGCGAACAGTTTCAGCCTCTCTTCCGTGGATGAATCAGCCGAATTCTTTGAGAAAAAGGTGCTTGAAGGTTTACTGGATAAAATTAGGGTAGGCATTGATGTTCCAACTTTTCCTCAGTTCCGGGACATGAACGAGATGTTTCTGTCTATGATGGATGGAGTAGAGCGAATTAAGGGGGGCTACTTGGAGACAGTGACTCCTTCTTTGAAAACAGGCAAACGTAGCATACCAGAGGTTATGGTGATAGAAAAGCACTCTCAGAGGATTCAGGAGGAGAAAGGTGCAGCCTTCGATGTTAGGATTTGTGTTACTGGACCTTACACGCTTTCTTCCTTTTTTCCTTATAGACACAAGAGCCTATTCACTATGCTAGGAAATACCATTTCTCAGATTGTGGAAAACAGCATCTTCAATGATAAGTATGGTAGAGTAAGTTTGGTTTCGGTGGATGAGCCGCTATTCGGATTACAAGACGACGCGTTAATCGATTTCGGTTCCGAAGGGAGAGAACATCTTCGAAGGGCATGGGAATCCATTTTCCAAAAAGCCAAGTCCAAGAACGCTCAAACCTTGATGCATCTTCACAGCACAGTAGATGAACTCTTCTGGGATGTAGATTCCCTAGATGTGATTGAGTCTCACGTTGACGATCCTCTTTACCAAATGAAAAAAACTAAAGAAAAGCTGGAGTCAACAGACAAGTTTCTGAAGGCTAGCATAGCAGTTTCCGAATTTGACCGCTTGATTGGACAAAAAATCTTGTCGAACTCCCAAGAAAAACTTACCGAAATATCCACAAACGAGAAGGTTGCCGAATCTTGGAAAAGCATTAGCCGCGGGACAGCTGATCCCAAAATCTTTCTTGAGGACGTAGATGTCATGAAGATACGACTGGCTAAGCTTGTTGACAGGTTCGGGGCAGAACGGGTTCCATACGCGGGACCTGAATGCGGACTGAAGGGATTTCCAACCTATGAGAGTGCACTGGAGTGTTTGAGACGCGTTTCCAGCGCCACCAAAAGTTTTGAAAAGAACAGTTGATGTCTCTTAAACAAACTGGAACAAAATCTCGTAAAGAAAAAATTAGTCTTCTCTTGGTTTTTCTTCCTCAGTGGCTGACAGTAGTGAAAGAAGGTTGTGCAAAATATTGTACGTTAGTCCCCAGATGATGTTGTTTTCTATGATGTAGGCAGGGAATTCTCCGAAACTCAACTTGGCTGTTCCCTTGTGATTACCAAGCTCTTTTAGTGGTGTCCAGAAGTATTCTGTTAGCTCTTCATTCAGTTTTATGGCTTGTTCCTTTTCCTGCAGGACGACGAAGGGAAGAATCTGCATTTCAGGTCTCTGTATCGACTTCAGAGGCTCCATTGCTCCGATAAAGCGGCAGCCCTCAAGAAGGTTTATGCCTATCTCCTCCAAGGTTTCCCTAACCACAGTCGCCTTCAAATCCTTGTCTTTAGAGTCACGTTTTCCTCCGGGAGAGCAGTCTGTCCTGACCAAGGATCACCTGATTTCTCTGCTCTCTTCACAAACAAGACCTGAAAGTCCTGATCTGATACTCTCAAAAGCACAACAACGGCGGCATTCGCATCTAGACTTTCTGAATTTTGCTTCAGGGTCTTAGCCAGTTTTTCTGCGATCACATTATAGTCCATTTCTGGGTCTTTCCTCATGTTTACAGTTTAGCCTAATACCTGAAGAACTTTTTTTATTTTTCTTGCATCTCCTTCATTTTCCTAACCGTCTTCCTGTCAACCTCTAAGCAAGTTTTTGATGTTGTCCTCCCAGAAAATCTCTTGAGCAGCCTTGCAGACAGGTTCCCCCTCATAATCAGTAATAAGGTAGCAGTAGGCATGCTGTTTCTCGCCGTTGCTTGCCACGTAAAAGTTCTTGCACACAAACTTGGTCTCATTAACTTGGATGCCCAGCTCCTCCATCATCTCCCTCTTCAAAGCATCCTCTAAGCCTTCGTTGGGTTTAACATGCCCCGCGGGCAAACACACGATCCCCGGATCAACCGTTTCGTCCCACCTGCGGCGCTCAACCAAAAACTTGTTCCCCCTAACAACTATTCCAACAACAACGCCAACAGCTTCCAATTTTTATCCTCTCAGTTCTGGTCAGAAGAGGTTAAGCGACGAACATAATTGTTTTGTTGTCTGTGCAGTATGTTTATAAATTCCCAAAAGAATGTACCTCTTGTTGCTTTAGTTGAACATTTGTCGACCTCTATGGTATGCGTGAACCTGCATTATGCCGTAAGTGCATACGAAAACGTCGGCGGATGCCAACAATTTAGCAGACTGGATTGAACAAGTGTGAACGCTGTCAGTGAGGAAATCAGGTATAGACTCCCACGATTAATTGCTAATGTGGCGATTGCTCTGGCTTTCGCAGGGATGAGCTACATTGTTTTATGGACGCTAAACAGCATTAGCACCGAAATCGTATTTTTGTTACAGATAGGGTTATTGCTTGCAGCTGGAATTTTTCTGGTGCGAACCCTGTTTGATGCCTTAATGATAATCGACAAGGCAACGGGGCTATTTTTGAGACGATTGGGCATAAAAGAGGGGTTGTCTAGACAGCGGGTCTTCAAGGACACTGTCTACATAGTTGGCATCCTTCTGGTGGCTGCTGCAATATTTCCTCTCTTTAGCAGACTACCAAATTTTGGACCATTACTGCAAGAAATCACTACGTATGCTGCCTTGGTTTTGATTCTCTTGTTCGTGTATGATATTGGACGAACCTTCTACCGAATTACCGAAGCAAAGGCTAACTCGGTTGCAAACCGAATTTCAAATTCAATTAATAGTGAGGAGAAAATAAATGAAAAATAGTATTTGTACTGTGGAACAGCTCAAAGACTTCATTGATCTGTCATCCAAAGAAGAGAAAAAACTGAAACAAATTACCCAAAACCATCCGATGTCTGTTACTCCATATTACATGTCACTGATAGACTGGAACGATCCTGATGATCCCATAAGAAAGATGGCAATTCCATCAATG
>Ga0307378_10002425_pt1 | contig 28626 bp, 28 predicted proteins | sample UN1MG_FD_202238 | JGI IMG/M metagenome (GOLD analysis project Ga0307378, IMG submission 202238) | Soil microbial communities from Risofladan, Vaasa, Finland - UN-1 | ecosystem: Environmental > Terrestrial > Soil > Coastal area > Acid sulfate soil | place: Finland: Risofladan, Vaasa | collected... | reverse complement strand
AGAGCTTTTTAATTTAAAAGTGAATAAAAAAGAAACGGTAAAATATTGTAATAGTGCTGAAAATAATTTTGTGGGGGTAAACTGCGGATTTATGGATCAGTTTTCTGTTGCTTATGGTAAGGAAAATAATGTAATTTATCTAAATTTTAAAGACCTGTCTTATGAATATATTCCTTTTGATCTTGAGGATAATTTGATCTTAATTGTTGATTCTAAAGAGGAAAGAAATCTGGCAAATACTGAATATAATAAAAGAAGGCAGGAATGTAATGATGCGGTTCAGCTGATATCTAAAATAGTAAAAAATAAAAATATTAAATCCTTATCAGATATTGGTTTAGACTCGCTATATGAACTAGAAGATAAGATACCTGAAAAACTCTTTAAAAGAGTAAAGCATGTTGTAACAGAAAATAATAGAGTTTTATTATCAAAAGAATATCTGCTCAAAGGAGACATTGAAAAATTAGGTAAGGTATTATTTGAATCACATAACAGCCTGAGATATGATTATGAAGTATCAACTGAAAAACTTAATTATCTGGTTGATGAAATGAGTAAAATTAAAGGGGTTTATGGCGGGAGGTTAATGGGAGCAGGTTTTGGAGGAAGTGTTATTAGTATTGTTAAGAAAAGCAAAATTGATAGTATTACCGATATAATAGGTGGTAAGTTTTTAAAAAAATTCAATGTTTCTCCTGACTTTATAGAATGTTTGTTTTCAGATGGAACAAGAAGAGTGAAATTTTAGGAATATATCAAAGAATGAAAAAAGAAAAAGTAGAATTAACTAAAAAAGGAAGAGGAAAGGCCGGAAGCAGCAGTACCAGCAACAGAAGAAGTAAACCGTCTGGTAAAAATAAATATTCGGTGAGCAGAGAATGCGAAGAAGATTTGAACCTGAAGAAGAGAGTAATAATAAAAAATGATGGAAGGTATTTGATATATTATGATTTTTAAGAAAATAAAGATTTTTAAATAGAATAAGGGAGGTAAAAAATACTCGAACTACGGTATGACCCAGTTAAAAATCAATTAGTAGCCATTGCAACTAAAAGGCAGAATAGGACTTTTTTGCCGCCAAAAGATTTTTGTCCTCTTTGTCCAACGAAAAATAGCAAAATAATAACAGAGATTCCGGAAAGTGATTACGATATTGTGGTTTTTGAAAATAAATTTCCCACCTTTAGTAGAAATCCTGATAAATTAGATGTGGGTGAGGCAAATAAGGAAGATTTTTTTTCCTTTTCCAAAAAGAAGTCTAAAGGGATTTGTGAGGTTGTTTGCTACACTTCAAACCATGATTTATTTTTAGAAGATATGCCGGTAAAGAGGATTAGTAATTTAATAAGAGTCTGGCAGGATAGGTATTTTGAATTAGGTAAGAAAAGTTTTATTAAATATGTTTTTATTTTTGAAAATAAGGGTAAAGAAATAGGTGTTACTCTTTCTCATCCTCATGGACAGATATATGCATTTCCTTATATCCCCCCAATTGCTCTTGAGGAGCTAAGGTCATCTCAAAAGTTTTATAGAAAAAATAAAAAATGTTTGCATTGTGAAATTATAAAAAAAGAATTGAAAGATAAAGAAAGAATTGTTATTGAAAATAAAGATTTTGTTGCTTTTATTCCTTTTTATGCCAGGTGGCCATATGAAGTACATATTTACTGCCTAAGGCATCTGGGGAGTTTGTGTGAACTGTATGATAGAGAAGTAACTTCTCTATCAAAAATAATTAAAGAACTGGTAAATAGATATAATAAGCTGTTTAATTTTAGGATGCCTTATGTAATGATAATCCATCAAAAACCAACCGATAATAAAAATTATGATTATTATCATTTTCATTTTGAATTTTACCCGCCATATAGAACGAAAAATAAACTCAAGTACCTGGCAGGGTGCGAGTTGGGGGCAGGGACATTTATAAATGATACTCTGCCGGAGGAAAAAGCTGCTGAATTAAAAAGTATAATATTAGAAAAATAAAAGAATAGAAAAGCAATTAATAAAAGCACCCGAAGGTAAAAAACTCTTTTTTACTGGTTGGTCTAATATAACTTAAAATTATTGGTGATAGGATATCTTCTATCCTTACCAAAAGCTCTGGGGGTAATCTTAATACCGGGAGAACTCTGTCTTCTTTTATATTCATTAAAATCAACCATATTAATTACTTCTCTTACTGTTTTGCCTTCAAATCCCTTTTTTATAATAGAATGGTAATCCAGATCATCCTCTATATATGCTTTAAGTATGGGGTCAAGGATTTTGTATGGGGGTAGCCTGTCTTCATCTTTTTGATTTGGTTTAAGCTCAGCGGAAGGAGCTTTTGTAAGAGTGTTTCTTGGAATTATATCCGAGTATTTTTTGTTAATAAACTTACAGATTCTGTAAACCATTGTTTTGTATACATCTTTAATCGGCGAAAATCCTCCTACCATGTCACCATAGAGAGTACAGTATCCAGCGCTTATTTCACTTTTATTGCCTGTGGACAGTACCAGCCAGTTGTTTTCATTAGCTGCAGCCATCACAATATTTCCCCTTATCCGTGCCTGAATATTTTCTCTGGTGGTATTAATTTTATTGCTCCTGAATATAGATTTTAAATTTTCAAGGTAGCTGTTGTAAATATCTGAAATTGGGATAGTGGTATATCCAATACCAAGATTATCGGACAATTCTTTAGCATCGTTTATACTTTCTCTGGATGAGTAGATGGAGGGCATTATAATTCCACTGACATTTTCTTTTCCGAGAGCGAAAACGGCAATTACTGCAGTTAGAGCCGAATCAATACCGCCACTCAGTGCGATAACAACTTTTTCAAACCTATTTTTCTTAACATAATCACTGGTCCCTAAAATTAGGGCCTGAAGTATTTCATCCTCAGTGCAGCTAACATACCGGTTGTATTTGCCGGCGATTTTATCCTGTATATCTCTCCTGCCTTTTTTTTGATAGTATTTTAAATCAATGACAGGCAGAGGCCTATAATCCTTTTCCATTTTAGTTTTTTGATTTTTAAATTTGGTATCTTTTAGTCTTTCGGATGTTACTCCCCCTGTATCAAGGTCATATATTAACGCATCTTCTTTAAATGGTTTTGCGTGTCTTAAAATGTCACCCTTTTCATTTATAATTAAACTATTGCCATCAAATACAAGTTCATCCTGGCCTCCTACCAAATTTACATAAGCAATATTTACACGGTTTTCTACAGCTCTGGTAAATAAAATTTTTTCCCTTTCTTTAATTTTTTCAGTATGGTAAGGAGATGCAGATATATTTATTATAAGTTCTGCGCCGCCAATAATTGATTGAATTTTTGTTGGTCCGGAAGAGTAATATATGTCTTCACATATATTAATTCCAATAAGTATTCCGGCTATTTCATAAATGTAATTCTGACTGCCTTTTTTAAAATACCTTTCTTCATCAAAAACTGAGTAGTTTGGAAGAAATTGCTTATTATATATAGATTTTATACCCTTATTATGAAGCACTGCTGCAGAATTATATATTCCATCATGTTCTTTGTTTACAAAGCCGATAACTGCAATGATATTTGTTGTAATTTTTTGTAATTTATGCAGATACTCGATGTTTTCATTGACAAAATCAGTTTTTAACAGCAAATCTTCTGGAGGATACCCGGTAATGGAAAGTTCTGGAAATATCACTACATCTACACCATTTTTCTTTGCTTCTTCGATATAGGAAGCGATGATGTTATAGTTTCCCTTAAGGTCTCCAACTGTTGGATTTATTTGTGCTAAATATAGTCTTAAAATAGATATTTTTTTACTCCTTTTTAAGATTTGTTAATTCTTGATCGGTAATTTTTAATTATAGATTGCATTATAACTCTTTTTACTAATTTAATTTACTTTTTATACAAAGGGGAAATTTTTCTAAGATCGGATATGATTTCCGGAATGACTTTCAGAAAATAATCTATCTCTTCTTTGGTGTTTTCAAAACCCAGGGTGATTCTTAGAGATCCATAAGCCTCCTGGTTTGAAAGACCCATTGCAACGAGCGTGTGTGAAGGTTTTAATGATGAAGAAGAACACGCAGAGCCACTCGATGCTGCAATACCAGCAAGGTCAAGCTTTAATACTATTGATTCTCCTTCTATATATTTAAATGAAAAGTTACAATTTCCGGGCAGCCTCTCGGTGGGGTGGCCATTAAATTTGATCTCATCAATTTTATCTAAAAGGCTGTTTATTAAATAGTCTCTCATTTTTGTAACTTTTAATATTTTATCCGGAAGATTCTTTTGTCCGAGTTCCGCAGCCTTTGCCAGCCCTGCAATTCCCGGTATATTTTCTGTACCCGACCTTATTCCTCTTTCGTGTCCGCCTCCAAGAATTTGAGGCTTTATCTTAGTCCCTTTTCTTATATAAAGGGCTCCGACTCCTTTTGGACCGTATATCTTGTGACCGGAAATTGAAAGCAGGTCAACATTTAAATTATTAACACCTGTTTTTATATTGGAAAAGGTCTGAACTGCATCCGTATGGAAAATAATATCACGTTCTCTTAGTATTTTGCCTACCTCACTAATAGGCTGAATAGTTCCGACAATATTATTTGCATGCATAATTGTTACCAGTATAGTCTTATTGGTTATAGATTTTTTTACATCTTGGGGATCAACCATTCCAAATTTATCAACTGGGACATAAGTTACATTAAAACCGCGCCGGGCTAATTTTTTTAAAGGCATATGAACAGCAGGATGTTCAATTTCGGATGTAATTATATGGTTACCTTTTTTCTCATATGCTTCAGCTGCTCCAATTATTGCAAGGTTATCACTTTCTGTTCCACTACCGGTAAATACTATTTCTTTTGGCTTAGCCCCTAAAGATTTTCCAATTACCTTTCTGGAATGTTCCAGGATTTCCTTAGCTTTCTGGCCAGGCGAGTGTGGCTCTGATGCATTGCCGTAATAGATGGTAAAGCAATTATTAATTTCCTTTACCACTTCTGGTAATACCGGAGTAGTAGCACTATGGTCAAAGTAAATATATTTTAAATTTTTATTCATTATTACTCCATTATTTTTTAACAGGGCGAAGTAAAAACTATCACTGTTTTTGACTACTGTCAATAAATAATTTTTGTAAATAATAAATATAAAGATAGAACTATAATTGGATTAAATGATATTATGAATAATTACTATAATTTAATATTTATTTGTTATATAATAATATCGTTGATTTATTTGGCAAAGTTCATTAAATCTATTAGAATTGTATAATAAAATAAAGTTTTTATTAATTTGTTAACAGAATAGAATGTTAAAAAAGTTTTTGCCATACATAGAAAAAATACTTCAGCATACCAATGAAATATTTATAATAAAAGACACCAGAAATAATATCCTTTTTGTAAATGAAAAGATTAGAGATTATGGATATGATCCTGATAGTCTGGTGGGGAAGAAATATTTAAGCCTTCTTTCCCCCAAACATAAGGGGAAAAGATTTAAAAAGGTTGTTAATAACAAGATAGCATTAAATTATGAAGTGGAGTTTTTAAGAAGTGACGGTACTATTGTAAATGCTTTGGCAAGCAATTCTCCTGTTTGTGATGGTGACGGGAATATTTTATTTGTAGTCTCTACTCTTACTGATGTCACCTCTTACAGGCAGCTCCAAAAAAAACTTATCGAATCTACATATATGGATTATATAACCGGGCTTTATAATATCAGGTATTTGGATAGAAGGTTGAGTGAGGAGATAAGCAGGGGAAAGAGGAAAAAAGAAAAAGTTGCCATTGTAATGTTCGATATCGATAATTTTAAAAAATATAATGACAATTATGGCCATGAAAGTGGAAATAAATTACTTAAAAGTTTAGGTAATATTATCCGTAAAAACATAAGAGAAGGTGTTGACCTCGGCTTCCGGTTTGGAGGAGACGAATTTCTAATAATAATCAACCAGGCGGAGGGAAAAATTGCACAGGAAATTGCAAGCAGAATTAGGGAAAAGTTCTTAAAATTAAATTACGAAAATCTGGATTTAAGCATGGGTATAGAATATTACAAAAATGGGTGTAGTATTAAAGATTTGATAATTGGAGCTGATAAAAAAATTTATAAGGCTAAAAGGTCCAAAAAAAAGATAATTGAATAACTTCTAAAAATTATTTTAAAAATTGATTCATTTTATTATAATAGACTCTTGATTTTAAAAGAGTCTATTTTTATTTAACCATAAATATGGAGTTCTTTATTTTTCAAGGGCAAGAAGGCATAAGGATTTTATGAATAAGTTTGCAAAAACAATATCATATATTTTTGATGGATCATTTATTTCTGTCCCCATTTTTTTAATTGTATGTCTAACGGTTGTAGATAATAAAATTGAAGCAATTAACTGGGCTTTTCTCTGTTTGCTTTTCGGGACAGTAATCCCATATCTCTATATATATTTTTTATATAAGAAAAAGGAAATAAATGATATGCATATACCCGAAAAAGAAGACAGGATAAAACCACTGGTTGTAGCCTGTATAAGTTATATAATATGTTTTATCATTCTATATGTTCTGAAAGGGCCTTTATTTTTAAAATCCATATTTGCGGCAATTATAGTTTCCACTATCATTTTAACTATTATAACCTATTTCTGGAAAATTTGTTTGCACACCAGCGGGATAACTTTTATGGTTATCACCTTTATTATTTTATTTGGCAAATGGATGCTACTTATGATACTGCTTATTCCTTTAATTGGGTGGGCCAGGGTAAGAATTAAAAAACATACAGTAAACCAGGTGATTTTAGGTACCGGAATTTCTACTATAACAACCTTTTTCATTTATTATAATTATGGATTTATTAATTTGTTTTAAGTATTACTAGCAAATATTCTTTGCAGAAATTCTTTTAATACCATCTATTATATCTATCGGCTGTAGTCCGGTGAACTTCAGATTTTTTGAATTTTATAGCATATTTATTATATGTAAATAATAAAGCCTGCTTCATAGCAGTTTTTAACAGGTTATTCCTGCATCTTGCATTAGATAGGTTAAAAGCGGATGATAAGCTTGTGAAACCAGTAGGAAACAAATAGTTCTAATAATGATAAGGAGATAGCTATTATTGAAGGTAAAATTAAGTATTTGCTTGCAAGCATGGGTGCTCTTTGTGAAAATAGTGGAATTAACAGCACCATTACCAGATTTATAAAATAGAAAGTAAAAAAGATTGAGAATGCAACTAAATAATAATAAAAATAACCTAAAAAGTTAAATCTAAGCAAGGTTATTGTAATAAATACTATCAGTATTAAAATATAAATTATGAATTCATCCGGTTTTTTAAATATTTTTTCTTTTTTTGATTCCTTATAATATTGGAATATAAAAATGGGATAAGTTATTGACATAATTGATGATCCACACAAGAAACCAGTGATGAATCTTAAATTATTATTCGTATTATACAAACCAAAATTTGAAGCAATCCCATCAATTATTGTAGATAAGAAAAAAAGGGTAAAGATTATGAGAATGTAAAGCGGAGGAAGATCATTTTCTTTTTTTCTAAACATTATAAATAAAATAATAGCTGTGATAAAAAAGCCAGTGTAAACACCACTGCACCTGGAACAAATTGGCAGGATAATATTACCAACAGCAAGGCTCCTTGAAGATAATTGATGACAAACTGAAAAACCCATTGTTTCTACTAAAAAATTAATCAATGTTAATTTATATTCCTTTCAATATTATTCCGAATTTGCTAAAGCCTTTATCAATCATCATAAGGAGTATTGAGGGGAGCTCCTTTTTTCTAATATTATTACTCAAATTGAGAATAAATTTTACATTTCTATCGCCTAGCATATTATAATTATGATATTCTAGCTTCTTATTTGATAAATTTCTAATTAATTATATTTAAAAAAACATTAAAAATTAAAAAGATAAAAAACAGTGTTTAGAATTTGTTTAGAAGTGAGTGGTGAAAAGCATCAGATTTGAGACACTAACACTTTTAATAAAATTATAGTTTTCTATCTATAATATTGATAGAATTAACCATATTATTTTTAATTGCCTATGAGTGGATTAAGAAAGGAATATTTTTTATGATATATGATTTTCATACCCATACACTTTTTTCTGATGGCGAAAACAGCCCTATTGAGCTTATAAGATTTGCGGTCGTTTTTGGGTACAGGTGTATAGCCTTGACCGATCACGGAAGTTATTCAAATCTTGATTTCATAATTTCAAGGGTAAGGAGAGACTGCGAGCTTGCAGAGAAGCACTGGAATATAAATGCAATTCCGGGGATAGAGCTAACTAATATTCCAGCTAAAAGTATAAATAATATGGCCAGAGAGGCTAAAGAATTAGGAGCAAGGATGGTAGTAGTCCACGGAGAGAGCATTGTGGAAAGTATTGAGCCGGGTACTAATCTAGAAGCGGTAAAATCGGAATATATTGATCTTTTGGCCCATCCTGGAATTTTTACATTAAAAGAGGCAAAACTTGCAGCCCGGAATGGTATTTTTGTGGAAATTTCTTCCAGAGCTGGTCATAGTCTTACCAATGGAGTTGTAGCAAATGTGGGCAGGGAAGCGGGGGTTAAGTTCTTAATAAATAGTGATGCTCATAGCCATAATGATTTATTTAAATCAGATATGCAGGAAAGAGTGGGTCTGGGTTCTGGTCTGAAAAAAGATGAAGTTGAAGAAATTTTTAATAAAAATTATAAGGAATTTCTTAAAAGGATTGGTTAATAGTTTATATTACATTCCTTTAGTTCATCCATGCTCCCTGACCGGTAGCCTTCAAGATCTAAAGTGATATATTCAAATCCTATTTTTTTTAATTTTTTTATTATTTTTTCCCTGATATTGCTTTGAAGTATTTTAGGGATTTCTTCTTTTTCTATTTCTATTCTGGCAATAGGGTAGTGGTATCTTACTCTTCCCTGTTTAAAACCCAGGGAATGAAGGTAGGCTTCTGCTTTTTCGATTTTTTCCAATTTAAATTTTGAAATTTCCTCACCATACGGAAATCTGGATGATAGACAGGAAAAGGCCGGCTTGTTCCACGTTGATAGGTTTAACATTCTGGAATATTTCCTTATTTCTTCTTTGGTCAGGCCAGCATCGGCAAGAGGACTTCTTATTCCCAGTTCTTCTAATGCTTTTAACCCTGGACGGAATGTATTTAAATCATCATAGTTGGTCCCATCAGCCACAAAGCTAAATTTATATTTATTTTTTATTGAAATTAATTTTAAAAAAAGTTCCTTTTTACAGAAATAACATCTGTTTTTTGGGTTATTTCTGAATTCTTTTATTTTCATCTCATTGGAATCAATGATTACCTGTCTGCAATTTAAACTCTTTGCGATTTTTTTTGCATCTTCAAATTCTCTTTTTGGATATGTTGGTGATTTTGCGGTAACCGCAATGACATTTTTACCCAGAACAGTTTCCGCTACCTTTAAAAGGAAGCTGCTATCTACTCCACCTGAAAATGCTATAATTACAGAACCCATATCTTCAAGGATTTTTTTTAGTTTATTAATTTTTTTTCTGTCCATTATCATTTTTATATTTTTACCTGGAAACATAAAATATATAAAAACCTATCTTTTTGCAATAGTCTTAGTAAAATGATATTTTGAAACAATAAAACTTTAAAGCTCTGAATTTATTTAAGGGATAAGCAGTTTAAAAAAATTTTAATATTCCGGAGCTAAATAACATGGAAAAAATTTTATATGTTGATTGTTTTTCAGGAATAAGCGGAGATATGGTAGTTGGTGCATTGATTGATCTTGGACTGGATTTTTCATTTCTAAAAAGTGAATTAGGGAAACTTAATGTTGATGGATATAACATTACTTGCAGAGAAATAAAGATGGGCCCGATTAAGGCAAAAAGATTTGAAGTAAAAGTAACTGAACCACAACCTCACAGGAATTACAAGGATATTAAAGGAATAATTGGTGAAAGTAAACTTGATGTTGAGGTCAAAAAAATATCTCTGGATGTTTTTCAACTAATTGCAGAAGCAGAAGCCAGGATACATGGTTATGATATAGATGAAATACATTTTCACGAAGTTGGGGCAGTTGATTCCATTATTGATATCGTAAGTACTGCTGTAGGTGTAAAAAGTTTAGGAATTGAGTCATACTATAGCAGTAAAATTCCATTGGGTAGCGGGTTTATCGACAGTTCACATGGGAAATTACCTGTGCCGGCACCGGCTACAGTAGAGATATTAAAGGGAATACCTGTTTATACAGGTACTTTTGATTATGAAGTAACTACTCCTACAGGCGCTGCTATAATAAAAACCCTGGCAGTAAAATTTGGTGAGATTCCCTGTATGGAAATTGAAAAAGCCGGTTATGGGGCAGGGAGTAAGGTAAAAAAAGAAATCCCGGATGTTTTAAGGGTTTTAAAAGGAGTCATCAAAGATAAGTATAGGTTAAAAGCAGAAGATCTGATTGTTCTTTCTGCAAATATTGATGATAGCACTCCTGAGATTATAGGATACCTGCAGGAGAAATTGCTTAAAAATAAAGTGCTGGACGTATGGACAGAGACTATCTATATGAAAAAAAACAGACCTGCCTTTAAACTTTGTGTTCTCTGTAATAGGGAATCGGAACTGGAAATAATTGATATCATATTATTGGAATCCACAACACTTGGGATTAGAAGAGAAGAAGTTAAAAGGTATTCGATTAGCAGGGAGATTAATATAGTCAAATTACCTTATGGAGAAGTTAAGGTAAAAATTGGTACCCATAAGGGAAAAGAGATAACAATTTCACCTGAATTTGAATCTTGCGCTAAACTGGCAAAAAAAACAGGAAAGCCTCTAAAAGAAATATATCAAGATGCTATTTTATTTTTTTCCAGAAGATAATATCTCAATATTTCCTGCAAAATAGCCACTGTAGGCACAGCAAATAAAAGTCCCCATATACCAAGCAGGGCGCCACCTGCCATCAGGGAAAAGATTATAATGCCGGGATGCACCCCTATCTGGTACTTCAATACATTTGGAGAAAGCACGTAGGCATCTATAAGTTGAATAGCCACAAACAGAAGGATTACTAACAAGGCTTTAAACGGTGAAATAAAAAGAGCTGTCAGTGCAGCAGGTATAGTTCCTATTATGGGACCAAGAAGCGGAATCATATTAAGCAGGCCGGCTATGAAACCAAGCAGTACCGCAAAATCTACTTTTAATACCAGAAGTACAATGGTACATAGTATTCCAACAATAACAGATATTAATATTCGTGCTCTAAAATACTTTCCAGCAACTTTATTAATCCTTTCCAAAATAATAGTTGTATGATTTTTAAATCTTTTTGGTATTATTTTTATGAATGTTGTTTTTATTTTATCTGTATAATTAAGTATATATATTCCCAGCAGCGGCCCTACTATAAGGTATAGAACTGTATTTAATGCCAACCTGCCAACGGTAGCAGCTCGCCGGAAGATATCAATTTCTTCTAAATTAATGCTGCTGATAAGATACTGGGTAATACCGCTGACATCCTTGGGTATTAATTCCTTACCAATTATATTCTCAGCGTTTTTAATAATAATGCTTTTTTGCAAAAAGTCGTTTATAATCTTGGTTAAATTTTCCATGTATGCGGGAAATTTATCAATGAATGTCCTGAATTGATCAATTATTATGGGTATAATGAAGAAAAATATAGTAAAAATAATCCCTATAAAAATGATATATGTTATTGTAACGGAAAATACTCTACGCATTTTCTTTTGTAGTAAAGTTACAATGGGGGTTAAAAGATAAGCAATGGCTATAGCTAAAATTAATGGTATGATTGCTATCCTCATCAAATATATGATGTAAAAAAAAAGCGCAGCGATTAGAAGAAAGCCAATTATTGACCAGGAAAAAATTCCAATGTTTTTTATTGTTTTAATACCGTTTGAAGGTTTTCTTATTCTCATTAGAAATCATTATAGTATATTTTTTTTAAAAATATAAATTATTAAACTAATCGATGTTATTAATTGAAATGACGGCGTAGTTATAAAAAAGTTTTGATTCAAAAATAGTGAGAAAAGTAAGAGTCAAGTTTTAGGCAAAATCCCAAAATTTTGCGCTACCCCAAGACCTTTCTGTTTTGACTTATAGAATGATTTAAAATAAAATATTTATCCTTTAAAAGAACAGGTAGATTAAGGAGGAAATAACCATGAAGTACGGTTATTTTGACGATAAGAATAAGGAATATGTCATTACCAATCCCAGGACGCCGGTCAAATGGATAAATTATATCGGAACCCTGGATTTCGGCGGTTTTGTGGACCATACGGGCGGCGCTTTGATATGCAAAGGCGATCCGTCCCTGAACCGGATCGTGAAATATATTCAGCAGATGCCCTCATCCGAGTTTAAAGGCGAGACTCTCTATCTCCGGTTCAAGCAGGGAGGAGGTTATAAAATATTTTCTCCTTTTTTTGTCCCGACGCTAGATCCATATGACCTGTATGAATGCCATGTCGGCCTGGGCTATACCTGTATAATCTCGGAATTTTACGGGATCAGGACAGAGTGCACCATATTTGTTCCCATACAGGACGCACGGGAGATTCGGGAGATAAAGATTACCAATAAAACAGGAAAAAATCTGGAAATAGATGCCATCTGCGTAGTCGAGTATACCCACTTCGACGCCGTAAAGCAGTTTAATAACGCCGATTGGCTTCCTCAAACAATGCAGTCGCGTTGTATCCGGGAAAAGGATGGGCTGTTGACTTTGATTCAATATGCTTTTATGCGTAGGGAGACCAATGTGAATTTTTTTACTTCGAATTATCCTGTTTCTTCTTTCGAGTCAGATAGAAAGCGATTCCTGGGCAATAATGAATACGGAACCTGGTCGAATCCGCTTTCCCTTCAAGTGGAGGAGCTGGCCAGTTATGAGGCGCACCGTGGCGATAATATCGGTGCTCTCATGCATCATCTGGGGAGCTTTAAACCGGGAGAGACAAAAAGATTTATTACCCAGCTGGGTCAGGAGCAGTGTTTTGAAAAAGCCCGGTACGGTATTGAGAAATATAGAAGTCCGGAAGCTGTTAAGAAAGCATTTACTGAAATAAATTGTTTCTGGAGTGAGTTTTTATCAAGAATGCAGGTGGAAACACCTGATCCCAACATGAACAGCATGCTCAATATTCATAATCCACGGCAGTGCTTTATTACCAAAAACTGGTCCCGTTATCTTTCGTACTACCAGCTGGGAATAGGCACCCGCGGTATAGGCTTTCGCGACAGTTCCCAGGATGTGATGGGAGTGATTGACCGTATACCGGAAGAATCGAAAGAACTGTTAAGGCAGTTGATGATGGTTCAGAAAAAAAACGGCAGCTCGATGCACAGTTTTAACCCATTAACCATGGAAGGATCAAAGGGAGAAACAGAGAGCTTGCCCAACCGGCCTCAATACTACGGCGATGATCATCTCTGGATTGTTCTGGCAGTAACCGCCTATTTAAAGGAAACAGGAGATATGAAGTTTTTAAAGGAAGTGATTCCCTATTATGAAAAGGATAAAGACGGCCAGCCTCAGGAGAGCGGAACGGTTCTGGATCATATGAAGCGGGCTTTGAATTTTACTATGAATGATAAAGGTCAGCATGGTCTTCCGCTTCTCGGTTTCGCGGATTGGAATGACACGGTTAACCTTCAGACCGGTGCGGAATCTCTGTTTAATACCCATCTTTACGGAAAAGATCTTTTAGAAATGATTGAACTTTGCAACTATCTGGGGGATAATGCTGTGGCTAAATCCTATCAGGCTGAGTATGATAAGCAGAAAGAGACGTTTAACCAGACAAGCTGGGATGGCGAATGGTACGTCCGTTATTTTGACTCGGACGGTACACCACTGGGTTCCCATAAAAATGAGTATGGAAAAATATACATCAACGCGCAGTCATGGTCTTTGATATCCGGAATGGCACCTTCCGACAGAGCGGAAAAAGCCCTGGATTCTCTGAATAAGCTTCTTAACACTTCGAAGGGAATTAAGATCAGCTGGCCCGGTTTTAACGGTTACGACCAGACCAAGGGCGGTATTACCACCTATCCGCCTGGAGCAAAGGAAAACAGCGGCATCTTCCTGCACACCAATCCCTGGGTGATAATTGCTGAGACCCTACTGGGACGCGGGGAACGCGCTTATGAATACTATAATCAGATAAATCCGGCCGCTAAGAATGATATTGCAGATGAATATGAATGTGAACCATATGTTTACGCTCAGAACATCCTGGGAAATGAGCACCCTCAGTTCGGTCTTGCACGGAACAGTTGGCTTTCCGGAACAGCCTCTTGGATGTATCAGGCCGGCACCAGGTTTATACTGGGTATCCGGCCGCGTTATGACGGTCTGGAAATTGACTCATGTATTCCCAAAAAGTGGGACGGCTTTAAAGTCATACGCAAGTATAAAAATGCTATTTATAACATCGAGGTAAAAAACCCGAAGCATATCAATAAGGGAATATCTCAGCTTAAAGTGGACGGTAAGGAAATAAACGGTAATATAGCCCCTGTTTTTGGGGACGGTAAAACCCATTCCATAGAAGCGGTGATGGGGTAACGGTTCCTTTCTAGAGCGCAATTGTGAAAGATTTAACCAAAGACAGTGTTAGGGAGGGGTTTTTCTCTTTGCTGTACCCATGCTTCTGAGGAATATTTTTCAGCAGCTCCTATCAGCATTAAAGAAAATTATTATGAATTTGAAAGGTTTCTAGATTGTTTACTTTAAATCACTAAAAATAGTCTATTTTTGAATTTTAAATGACATATTTTAAATCTTACTCCTGGTAATCATAATACCAGAAGCAAAATCTTTTATAAATATTGATATATTTAGCTATAACATTAACACGATAGGCAACGATACCGTTTGGAATACTTTTTAAATAAAGCAATTCGATTAATTGAAGTAGCAGTGTAATTGTGATAAAGTTTAAATTCAAAAATAGTAAAAATATAGGAAAATATAAAACAGGAAATTATAATGCCGGAAGAATCTATTGCTGCTTATATTAATAACATCATAGCTTTTACCCTATTTATAGCTGTAATAACATTTATATTTGCAATGCTTTTTTTGTTATCGCGCACTTTGACCCATAAGACTGGAATAAGAAACAATATAGAATTAAAAAAAGAAATTTTTCCTACCAGGTCTTCAGATATATTTAGTTATAAAAAGGAACCATATCAGCTAAAAAATATTTTTATCCTTGGTACAGTATTTATAATTATAATTATTTTTACATTCCTTATCTTTGCTGTTTTTAATTACAGCAGAGATCCAGCACCAGGTTTAAATCTGTATTTAATCATAGGTATAGTATTTTATCTTATATTAATGGTTATATATCTAATCAAATCAAAGATTATAAGTTAGGAGTTATCTGAATGCCTTCTCTTGATAGAAGTAACTTGAATATACTGGTTGCAGGATTTGGTTGTTGTAAACAGGAAATATTTGCAACCCAGGGAGCGTTATATGATATTCAAAGATTTGGTGTAAATTTCGTCAGCACCGCTGAAGATGCCGAAATATTGGTGATCCAGGGTTTTTATAATAAAAAAGGTATAACCAGGGTCTTAAATATTTATGACAGGATGAGTTCCCCAAAATGGATAATTGCGGTGGGAAGCTGTGTCTTAAATGAAAATTTATTTAAATCGGAGAGCAAACTGTTAAACCAGTTCCGGAATAAAGTAGGAATAAATATGTATATTCCAGGCTGCCCTCCCAGACCGGAAGCGTTTATACATGCTATTTTAAGATTTTTAGGCAGAGATTAATAATAATATAGATAGTAATTTTTAAATTTTGTTTATGTAAATGATTGACGATATTTATAAAAGAATCTATTCTTCTCCAAAGTTTATGCTTATGGAGGGAATAGAGAAAAATATAGAATTTATTCTAAAGGGTAAAATAAAAAATATTTTTAAAGCCGGACAGGATCTTTTAATAGAAGTATCTAAAGAGAATCTTTACCAGGCTTTAAAAGAGTTAAAGGAAAATCCTGAACTTAAAGTAAATAGTTTTCAAAGTGCAGCTACTTACAAAAGTATTGAAAAAAACTTTCTAATAATAAACCTTACATCATTTGTTAATAATTTTTCTGTTCTAATAAAAATAGAAATATCCGGGGAAGAACTGGAAAATGGCTGTACTGAGATTGTTAACGTCTTGGGAGGATTTTATGAAGCGATTAATTTTTACAGGGATAGAAGTAAGTTAATTTCTGAAAACTCTGATATTAAAATTTTTTGTCAGAGCCTGGATGGTCTGGATTGTTTTGATTTAAATATTTCTACTGATAGTGATGTAGTTAAAGAAGCTTATGTTGATATCGATATCAGCAGGGTTGTTGGTAACGATTATTATAAAGGTTTGGAGATTTATAATCTTATAGCCTATATCAGCAGATTTGACTGGAAGGCAGGCATATTTCCGGAAATTTGTCTTTGCAGTGCTTTTGAAGAATTACTGCAGCTAAAAGTACCTGAAAGAGCCAGGTATATCAGAATGCTTCTATGTGAGCTATATAGAATATCAAACCATGTTTATTTCATTTCAAATATCTGTAATATTTTAGGGTATGATGTGGCCTATAGTCTTTCTCTTTTGGAAAGGGAACGGGTTTTAAAGCTCATAGAGACTGTTACAGGCTCCAGAATTGTTCCCAATTTTATAAGAATAGGCGGAGTAAAGAAGGATATAAGTGAAGAGATAATATCCAGTATCAAGAAAAGCTTACCAATCTTATATAAAAATATAAAAAGAATTGAAAAGATAATAATGGATGATTTTTTGGTTATTGAGAGATTAAAGAATATTGGGATTATTGGTAAAGAAATTGCTTTAGATTATGGTATATCAGGTCCAAATTTAAGAGCTTCAGGTATTAGATATGATTTACGGAAAGATAAAGATTTTATTTCATATAAAGACTTCTCATTTACAGTACCTATAAGCAGGACAGGGGATTGTCTGGATAGGGTTTTAATCAGATTTAATGAAATATTTCAGTCTCTTAAAATAATAAGTCAAATTATAAATAAATTCCCTTCAGGAGCTTTTATAAAGAGAATAAATTTATCTCGTATAGAATTTCAATCTGAAGCAGTATCGTACGGCATTGAGTGCCCGCATGGTCTTTTTAAAATTTATATTGAGGTTGAAAAAAGTAATATAAATTCGTTAATAGTAAAGGGGCCTTCAATTAATAGTCTTATTTTGAGCGAGAAGATACTGAAAGAGAACAGGTTAGAAGATATTAATTTAATTTTAACAAGCCTGGATATAAGCCCGGGGGAAATAATAAGTACATAATGGCGGAGTATTATATTTTATGTTATTTATTTTTAAAAAAATGTTTTATATTTTTACAGTATTGCTGGTGAATTTATATATATGTGAGTATATAGGCAATAAGATTACAGCTCGTATTGAGCTTAGAAGGGGATATAGAATAACCAGAATAAGGGGTGCTGGTTTTCCTCTGATTAGATTCTTTAAATATTTGTCCAGGGACAATAAGATAAATTTCTGGACTTTTTTTATTTTTTTACTCTCTTTTCTAATGTGGAGTGCGGTTCCTATTACTGCAAATCTGGTTTTGATAGAAATGGACTATAGCCTCCCGGTTGCAATAACTTTCTATATAGGACTGATAATTATATTATTTTTTAATTCAAGCAGGACCTCTTACAGTGCTATATTTAGTGAAGCCAGTAAGAAAGTACTAATTTTACTTTCTTTTTTGCTCCCTATTTTATTTAGTACTGTAAGTATTGTTTTAATAAGTAAGACATTAAGCTTAAAAGAAATTGTAAATTCTCAGTATCAGTACTGGAATATAATTTTCCAGCCCCTGGGCTTTATAACATTTTTTATTTCATTGTTTTTGCAATTAAAGTTATTGGGCATAAGTAGAAAGAGCTACTTATCTACTGAGATAGACATAGGTAAAGAAGGAATAGGTTTAGGGAAAATTGTTGAAAAGATTTCGGTTTATATGATTGTTCTTTTCTTGATTATAATTTTAAATATCCTGTATTTAGGTGGCTGGCAAAAAATATATTTTATCAGGGGAGAGATAATACTTGCTGTTAAATTTTATTTTATTTTTATACTATTGTTATTAATGGACAAGGCTATTGGCAGAGTAGATAGTTATAAACTTTTAGTCAGGATTAATTGGAAGTTTCTGATTCCGGTTTCGCTGGTTAATTTTATTGTTACCCTGGGATTTTTTATAGCCAGGAATGTATATAATTTAATTTAATTAAATATTTTATTAAGATGTTAAGACTGATTAAGAATTTTTTTATCATTTTAGGAAATATATTTAAGAAGCCTAGAACTGTTATTTATCCCAGAGAGAAAATAATAATTCCTGATGGCAGCAGGGGTGTCCTTCATTTAAAATTGGATCTGGATTCCCTCGAGGTTATTTGCAATGGTTGTGGATTGTGCAATATAATTTGTCCACAGGATTGCATAGAAGTAAAGAAAAGAATTGAAGATAATGGCAGGGAAGTTCTGGATGAATTCTGTTTGGATTTAAGCAAATGTATTTTTTGCGGAAATTGTGTTGAATTTTGTAAAATGAATGCTATTTATATGTCTTACAGATATCAACTTGCGGAATATAGTGGAAAAAATTTGAGATTGGAAAAAATTGAGTTAATAAAACCTTCAAGCACAATTAGAGATTTCTGGTAAAAATAACTATGTCATTTGGAAGTCAATTAATATTAATAATAATACACTACACAAGTCTCTTTGGACTGGTAATATCTGGATTACTGTCACTTATTCTAACCAGCAAGAGAAAGAAATTAATATTTTTGTTTCTCTACTTTTTATTTGTCGGAATCTTAAGTTTTGTTTATTATTCCTGTATTTTATTTTTTATAGCTGGAATTTTTATTATGTTCTTTTTTGTGTCATTATACCTATTTGTTTTTCAAATAGAATTATTTGGTGATAAGGAGAGATTAGATGAAAAAATAAATGGTAATATCAAAGGTACAATTGTTGATATTATTCTACCGTTTTTATTTTGCGCAGCTATTGGTTATTTAATTTATAATTATACATCTGATTTTTTACAAAAAGTTAGTGGCAGCGGAAACATTTTCATCATTGGTATAAGTGATATTGCCGGTAAGTTTTTTACCAATTATAGTTTAATTTTAATAATTATAATTGCAGTATTATTTGTATCCTTTTTATGGTTTATTATTATTAGTTTTGAAGAAAAATGAATTTTCAATTTATAATATATTTTAACTTTTTACTTTTCCTAATGGGGGTATTTGGAATATTTTACAGCAAGAATATTATATCATTATTTGTTTCTTATCAGTTTATAATAATTTCTGCCGCTATTAATTTTTTGAGTTTTTCACAATTTTTATACCAGCGTTCATTATTGGGTGGAATATTTATTATTTTTGGAATTACATCCATATATTTTTTAATGTTTTGTATTATTTGCTATATTTATTTAAAGCTGGATACGCTTGACAAAGAAATGCTTTATAGGGAATTTAGATTATTTAAGATAACCAGGAGCGACTGGCGGGGAGAAGATAATATATAGATTATGAACTTCATACTTTATATTAATGAAAAAATAAATCCTCTTCAAAGTATAATTGTCTTATCAGTAGCAATTTTTATTTCGTCTTTTTTTGTAATATCTAAAAGTAAGGCTGTTAAAAGATTTCTGATAATAGTAACTTCAATTTCTCTTATTTTGGCTTTTTACCTTAATATTTACAGTTTTATTTCAATGGGCAGTTTTTCTAATTTTCTCCTGTCTTTTGAGACTGCGCAAATGATAGAAGTAAGCATTATCTTATTTAGTGCCGTAAATTTGTTATTTTTTATTTCCATATATAAAGTGGACAGTAATCATTTTATTAAAATATTGATTCTCTTTTTATTCTCAACCATCTGCGCTGTTTTTGTAGTGGTTGCCAGAAATTTTCTTTTAATATTCACAAGCTTAACCATATTCATCTTAACCATATTTCAATTAGTGACTGCTCTTAATTTAAAGATGAACAAAGCCAGACCTTATATATTGGGATATTTTTTAAGGCCAACGCTAACAGTAATTTTATTCTTTTTTGGATTTTCATTGTTTTATGGTGCTACAGATTTTAAAGATTTCAATCAAATTCTGCAATCGGAATATATTTCAAATCCGCTAGTTGTCTTGGGCCTGATTGTTTTTGGAATTGCTATTTACCTGTATTTTTTCTTATTTCCTTTTCAAGGCCCATATCTGAAGCTAATAAAAAGAGGCGAGTTTTCATCGAATGCTATTATATGGTTTTTATATTTTCCAGTTGGTATTTTTATGTTTCTGAAGTTAAATGATTTATATAGTTTTTTTATAGAAAAAAATAGCCTTTATATGTCTATATTTTTTATAGTAATAACTTTTATTTGTATATTTGCCGGCAGTATTGGAGCATTTAAGACTAATAGTATAAGAAGAATAATATCATTTTTATTTTTATTTTTTATTGGTATTTTTATATTGAACATTTCCATGTTTTCTACAGGAATTATCAGCAAGTCTCTGGTGGATTGGTTTAATATTACAAATGTCCTACTGGTGCTATTTAGTTTTATGCCCATATGCAGTATTTTAAGTGTTGTTGAAAAAAATACAGGCAGTGATTCTATTGACAATATAAAGGGGTTTTGGAGAAGCAACATCTATATATGTATAAATTTGATAATAATATTTATATCCTGGTCCGGATTTGCTTATCATATTGAGCCCTTTATTAAGTATTTCAATGGTGCAAATTTCTTAAAAATAGGGATTGTTAATATAATATTGCTGCTCGCAATGGTGATTGCTTTTATATTTCTTATGGTCAATATGTTTAGAATAATTGTCCAGTTTTTTAGAAAGCCTCTTACAGGTGTGGTAGAAAAAATTATATTTCCTAAGTTTTTCTATATTTATGTTACTTTTTTTACTTTAGTTATAGTAGTTGTTGCAGTATTGGGTTTACTGGAAATATTAAATATTGATATTGGAATTATAAATTTTAAAATAACTCAAGTTTATTTTTTAAAATAACTTCTATTGATATTTTTTTAGCTTCTTTAGTACTTTGGAAAAATATATAAAAAGATTTAACATAAAGCATTTCTTAATTATTATACTGGTGCTGGTTATAGTAATAGCAGTAATTATAAGCGTAAATAAATTTTCTTTTAAAAAAGAGTATGAGCCGGCCACTGCACTTGCCGATGAGCTGCCCAGGTATAGATTAATAGATATGGATAATACTGGCATTACAGGAGATGCGGATGAAGATGGAATAAATGATCAGAAAGATATTATGCTTGGTGCAAAGAAACAACTTGAAAACCCGGCTAAAAATATTTTTTTGGAACACAGGGAAACCAATTATTATCAAGGTGGAGAACCGCCTGAGGGTCTGGCAATCAGTACAGACATTATAGCCAGAGCTTTTTTAGAAGCTGGTTTTAGTTTAAAAGACCTGGTATATGAAGATATAAAGGACAATTTTGACCAGTATCCATTAAAAGAAATCTGGAATCAGGCTGTTTGTGATCCAAATATTGATTACCGGAGAATCCAGAATTTAGAGATTTTTTTTAAAAGGAATGCAAAAGTTTTGGATATTTTATTTAATGCTTCAGATGATCTAAACTTAAACTCGTGGCTCCCCGGAGATGTGGTTTTTTTTGATATGGACAGAGACGGCTATAGTGATAATGTTGGTATTATTTCAAATAATACGACAAGGGATGGAGTCACAAAGGTGATTTATAACTATATTGACCCGGGATATACAGTTGAAAAGAACATTCTAAAGGAAAAAATTATTACCGGTCATTATAGATTTCCAGGATAACTATAAGGACAAGTGGAAGTAGTGCTAAAGAAGTTTGTGGTTATTTGTTTTTTTAAAAAAGTTACTAAGGCTTAACTTCACTTTCGACCAAAATCTCTCACTATATTTGGTAGAAAAATCATAAGCAGCATCCGCAAGGTCTATCTTTTTTCCATATTTTTCTCTCAGGTAATATTTGTGACCATTTATCCAAACATATAAATCGGATTTGGTCCGGTTAGGAAAGTTTTCAATTATCTTATATTTATCAATAATACTTATAGAAGGCAGGTATATATTATCATACCAGTCCAGAGCAGCTTCTTCAAAAGTAATTTTTTTCTTATCCTTCTTTTTATCTTTATTTAAATTATACATATGATTATTGATCTGTCCTAAAAGAAAATCATACTTACCGGGTACAGTAAGCCTTATTTTGATATCAGGTCGATTTTTTTTAAGTTTGGTTAAATCCATGAATTTTTCTCTTTCCGCCAGTATGAACATATCTATAGGATCCATTTCCCTGCTTATTGGAATTTTTGTTGTAAATTCTGTCACCTCAGAATCTATATATTTCACACCCATTCTATTGGCAACACTTACCCTGTGGTTTCCATCCAATACAAAATAGATATTACCAACTTTATATAGTTGTACTAACGGAAGGTTAATATCTTTTTTATAAGCGCTGTAGATATTTGACCATCTGTGTTCGAGATGGGCTTTTTTGGGCAGGAAATGTCTGTCAAAATCTTTGTATCTGTCTATACTACCTACTATATCATCTACTTCAACTGTTCTTATACCAAGATATCTTTGATTGTGCAGATTCAAGCCCTTGCTGATTTCTTCGAATGATAGGAGCTTATTTTCCTTACCAGAAGTAAAAGATCTTAATTTATTGAGCAGTGATTTAAATCTGGCGCTTTCAAATTCATTTTTTGCTTTGACTTTAATATTGTTCATAATTCTAAAACCCTAAAACCATAAGCATTTATAACTTTTGTACCATTGGCTTCCGTTATCCAGTCATTATTTACTCCATATGTATGAATATGGCCGTGTATTAAAAATTTTGGACTGTAGCTTTTAATAAATTTATTGAAACACTTAAATCCTATATGAGGCAGATCGTCCTGATCCTGGATTTTATAGGGTGGTGCATGAGTTATAAGAATATCAATATATCTTTTTTTAAAAATTTTATTAAAATAAAGTCTTGGTTTCATACGGTTAATTTTCGAGAACATTTGGAAATCTGTATATTGATAATTACCACAGCTGTAGCGCATAGATCCTTCCAGTCCACCAATAAGTATTCCGTTGTGTTCTATTATCCTGTTGTCTAAATTTATACAGCCCTCAGGACCACCTTTTTTAATTCCATTTTCTGTATATATGGTGTCTATTTGGTGATTTCCAAAAACATAAAATAATGGTTTACCTAATATAGAGACTATAAATTCTAAATAACTGTTTGGAAGATCACCGCAAGAAACAACAAAATCTATGTCCTTCATTCTTTCTGTAATGGAAGGGGTGTAGATAATGTCAACTATTTTGTCACTTATTGCAAGTATTTTCATTTTATTAAAAATAATAATAATTGCTTTTTTTAAATTTGCAAACAGCGTTAATTATATAATAATTAGTTTAAAATATATGGTAACCATTCTTTCATAATATTGTTTGAAAATATGTAAAATTATTTAATTCTATAAAAATATATATAAATGTAATAAAATTATTTTTTAATAAGACAGTTTATTTACCAATTTAATATTTGTTTTATACATTTTGTAAAAATAAAAAAATAAATTAACAGTAATGTATAAGGAAAATATTTTAAAAAAACTAAAGGCATCGAAAATAACTTTGTTGAAAAGAGTTGTGCTCATAGCAGTTGTTGTTTTAATTTTAGTTTCTTTGCTGGTGGTTTCTCCAAAAAAGGCAAATGCAATTACTTTAAGGGAATTGGGTAATGCAATAGCCAGGCTTAGTCAGGATGAGGAGAGCTTACTGGAAAAAGTACTCGTATCTGAGGTAGAGATCGAAAATAAAAGAAATGAAATTGAATCGCTGAATGGAGAACTTGAAGTATTGGAAAATCAACTGGAGGAACTTAATGAAACCAGAAAGAAATTAAGTGAAAGTATTGAAAATAAAAAGAATGTTCTGACTGAAAAAGTAATTTTTTCATATAAATATGGAAATAATGATGTTGCAAAGATTATTATCAGTGCCAGGGATTTAAATGAAGTTGTAAACAACCTTTACCTTTTTAAAAATATTATGAGCAGGGAAGCTGAAATCATAGAACAGCTCCGCTTTGAAAAGGAAGAATACGATAGAATTTCCCGGAAATCTGAGGAGAAAATGAAAGAGATTGAAGAAACCAGAGCCAGAATTAAAGCTGAAGAGCAGAAGCTATTAAAAAGTATGGAAGAAAATAAAGTTCTTCTGGAGAAAGTGAAGGGAGAAAAAGCGGAAATCCAGGGTCTTTTAAGTGAAATAAAAAAAAGGATAGCACAAGTTCAGCCTCCCGGGCTCGTGTTGGTTGGAGAATGGGATATGGTAGCCACAGCATACTATGCTTTTGGATTGGGAGGCAATGATATAAATGGAAATGGAATTACAGCAATAGGACTAAGAGCGCGAAAGGGAATAGTCGCTGTAGATCCAAAAGTTATACCTCTGGGTACAAAACTTTATATACCTGGCTACGGTGAAGCTTTAGCCGCTGATACCGGGGGGCGGATAAAGGGCAGCAGAATTGATCTATGCTTTGAATCTTTAGAAGAATGCTTTAGGTATGGTAAAAGAAAACTGAAAATATATCTGGTTGAAGATTAAATCCTTAAACTATTTTTAAAAATTTAGACAAAGACTCAAAGTCCCTTATATATCTTTCTTCAGTAATGGTACCGCTTATAATAACATCCTGGGGGTCAAAAAATGGAACAAGCTTAAATGATGGATTTTCGAATATCCTCATATGTATCTTTTCCATATTTCTATATTTTTTTTCAATAGAAAAGAATTTCTGCAGGATAATATTGGATACATTAAGTCCCAGTGAGACAATTATATGAGGTGTAATTATGGAGATTTCCTTGGTGAGGAATAAGATACAGTTATTTATATGTTTTTTGAGTGGTTCAGTAGCTTCTACTAAAGAACTGCTATCTTTTTTTGTGGTTCTCCTTGGTGTACATTTAACCAGGTAGGTGATATAGGTATCTTTAACCAGAGATAGTTTAGTTTCATCAAATATTTTTCTAATGAATTTACCCTGATAATCGCCGGTAAAAGGAATACCTCTTTCTTCAGCACCATTGGCCAGAGGATAATTACCTATCACCATTATATTTGCTTTAGGTGCGCCAGTCCCTGGTACAGGTTGTTTTCGGGTTTTTACTAAATCCAAGCACTTTTTACAGTTTTTAACTTCGTTGTTTAATTTATTTATGCTTTCTTTAGCGCTTATTGACATAAAGGTTAAAAATTGCTCTGCGATATACACTTAAGAGTGCATTTTTATATTGTTTTAAAAGTATACAATATAAAAAAAGTTGAGTAAATAAAAATTCGCATTCTTTATTTTTCTGTTTATTCTGTTATGATATTAAAATGCTTTACTGTGATAGGTAAAGACCTATATTAAGACAGAAAGGAGGTACAATGGCAAAATACCAAGAACTGGCAGATTCCATCATAAAAGGGGATAATGTAAAAAGCAAGGAAATTGCCCGGGGACTGGTTGATGAGGGAGTATCTGCAGTGGAAATTTTAAATGATGGGCTTATGCCTGGTATGGATGTGGTGGGAAAAAAGTTTAAAGCTAACGAGTTTTACATACCTGAGGTACTAATAGCCGCAAGAGCTATGCATGCTGCAATGGATATTATAAAACCACTGCTTTCAGAAACCGGTACAGATACCAAGGGTAAGATAATAATAGGTACAGTACAGGGAGATCTCCACGACATCGGAAAAAACCTGGTAGGTATGATGCTGGAAGGTGGAGGATATACTGTAGTTGATCTAGGAGTTGATATTCCTTCAGAGAAGTTTGTAGAAGAAATAAAAAAGAATGGTGTTAAACTAATAGGCCTATCAGCTCTTCTTACCACTACAATGACGGGTATGAAAACTGTAATTGATACACTTAAAGCTGACAAGGAAACTGCTGGTGTAAAAGTTATGGTAGGCGGAGCACCTCTTACCCAGGAATATGCAGACTCTATAGGTGCAGCAGGTTATGCTCCTGATGCTTCCAGTGCAGTTGATTTGGCTAATGAACTACTTTCATAAGTAGAGAGTAGAAAATCTATTAAATTCTATTTAATAGGGATATTAAATTAGAAGTGTTTATCGGGATATACGCACTTCTAATTTTTTTTTACAAAGCTATTTCCATTTAATACAATTTTATTGGGTAATTTATTTATATACTAATCTGAATGTTTGAAATTATCTATAATTATACATTTTAGCTTTTTCATATAGAATTAGATTAAGATCAATTTAGTAACTGGCTGCGTCTATTAGACGCAGCTCGAACCTATTTTGAACAGAAATTTCTTTCCTGAAAATCAGGAATTTTCTTAATCCTAGCCAGCTTCTTCTGCCAGTTTTGGGAAACGAGCAGGCAAAAATTCCTTCCCCCAGACCCCCTTCCTTTATGTCTACAGGCTAAATTAGAAGAATTTGCTTTTGGATCTCTCAAGTATAAAAAATGAATAAACGCCGTAATTTGATATTTCAAGCCTTAAAAAAAAATTTAGGAAAAGTTAGCAGGCAGTAGACTTAAATAACTTAGCTGAAGCCGTCTTTTGCCTGTTTTTTGAGCAGGTTTGCAATAATTTTCATGTCTCCGCCACATTTAGGACATATCAGGGGATCAACCTCATGGATCTTTTTTATAAGTCTTGCCCAGGATTTATTGCAGCCCTTTTTATACTCGCTATCTTGTATGACAAAATCAGCTAAATCAATATTATCTTTTTTCCTTCTACCCCGGCATACATTGCTGTAGTAGCCATTGTACCTGATCATCTGTTATGTTGAGCTCAACATAACATCTGTTCACCTTTGTTTGGGATATGGCTTGCAAGACTTGCAATAAAATCTGTTGCATCAAACTCTTTAGAATCTGTTTTATCCTTTGATTTATAGATAACTTTTAAATCTTCTCTTACATAGTTCATGCGCTCCTTAAGAAAAAGATGCCCTAATCCATATTTTGCTTCATATTTTTTCTCATAAACTCTCTCAAATGTTTCATAGTTATCTTCTATGCACTGGTAATAGGGGCTGTATTGGGGGTTTCTGGTTCTGTATAGTTTTATATCCTTGCTAACAGTTGCAGTATTTACAGACATGCAGTTACTTTAGTATAATTGTCTATATATGTAAATACATAAATCTAATTATATTGCAGAAGCAAATATATCCATTTCAGATTGACAACAACACTCAAAGGCAAAAAACTCTCAAACAGATACATTCAACAAATGGTTAAAAGATATTCTGCTAAAGCCGGCATCACTAAAAACATCTCACCCCATACTCTAAGAAACACCTACGCCACCCAGTACTACAAATAGACAAAAGACATCGAGACCTTAAGAAGAATCCTCGGCCACACCGACATTAGCACAACCACAATCTATATCACCCTGGCAAACATCGATGTAGAAACCAGCATGAAATCATTTAAATTCTTTAAAATGATATAATACTACTAAAGCTATAGATTTTATATTATATTTAAGGAGTGATTAAAATGATGATGTGGCCAAATATGATGGGAGGCCTCTTTGGAGGATGGGGATTTGCATGGATGATATTCATATATATCTTTGTGGCAGCCATAATTGTTGGGGTAATACTGCTAATAGTCTGGCTGATAAGAAGAGCAAGCTATTCATATGAAGATTTAAAAAAGACAAAGGGTGCCATAGAAATACTAAAGGAAAGATATGCAAGAGGGGAAATTTCAAAACAGGAATTTGAAGAAATAAAAAAGGATATAAGCTAAGATGAAGAGCTTAAGAAAAATTTTAATATCTTCAGTCGTACTTATAACGGTTGGTATTTTAGGGCTTATAGCAACTTTATTTGCTGGAAATTTATATACAGGATTATCTAATTTCGGTACCGGCCGGGGTTATGCCTTTAACCCGGAGGATATAAGCAATATGTGTAGAGGTTTTTTAAAAAATCAAGAGATAGTAAATATTGATTTTGAAAAAGTAGAGAATCTGGCGAGTAAATATCTTGAGAGAAACAATTTATCCAATCTTGAAATTGTTGAAATAATGGAATTTTCACAGAACTTTTATATTGAAGTAGAAGAAAAAGATACAGGTATTGGAGCTATGGAGTTACTTGTAGATAAAAGCAGTGGTGCTATTTTTCCTGAATACGGACCTAATATGATGTGGAACTTGAAATATGGAATGCATTCAAAAATACCTTTATCTCAAGGTAAAATAGATATGCCTATTGGAGAAAGTAAAGCGATAGAACTTGCAGAAAGATATCTTGCTAAAATAAATTTAAATGAATATGCAGGAGATGAGGCAGAAAAATTCTATGGATATTACACAATTCATA
>Ga0307378_10002424_pt1 | contig 28628 bp, 23 predicted proteins | sample UN1MG_FD_202238 | JGI IMG/M metagenome (GOLD analysis project Ga0307378, IMG submission 202238) | Soil microbial communities from Risofladan, Vaasa, Finland - UN-1 | ecosystem: Environmental > Terrestrial > Soil > Coastal area > Acid sulfate soil | place: Finland: Risofladan, Vaasa | collected... | reverse complement strand
CATGCTCAATAAGGTCGTAATATACGGCTCGGTCATAGTCGAGCGTCTCACCCAACAGGTCGACTCGGACTTTCATTATGACGCATCATTAAAAAACGGAAGTATAAATGATGAGCTTGTGAGGTTTACGGTGGATAAGTGGAGTGAGTAAAACATCCAACTAAGAAACTAAACTGAAAGGGACGATTTATAGTTGACCAAATTTAATCCTGTTAGGAACAATAAAGAAGCTTTTTAAAAAAGCGGAGGGAAATAAAATGAATAAGGCGCGGAAAAAGAGGACGGGGTCTGTGATGGCCCTGGTGTTAATTGCTGTTTTGTTTTTATTTTTGATGGGACTGGGGCTGCTGAGCATTGGAACGCAAAGTCGTATTACCTCAGTACGAAAAACTTCGGAGATTGCGGCCCGGAGTGCCGCTGATGCAGGACTGGCAAAGGGTATTTATGAGTTTAATGAGGCCTTGAAGATGGCAAGAGAGCTAAAAATTGCAGGCTGGGACACAAACTCACTGCCCGGGGTGGAGAATCAATCGCTTCCCGGTTCATCGGCGACGTACAGCTATGCGTTGGAGAATGACCCGGGTAATGGAAGTTATGTTATCAGGTCTGTAGGGACATCAGGTCAGATGCAAAAAGAGATAAACGTCACTTTGCGTTTGAAGGGGCTGTTTGATTATGCCATTTTTACTAATGGCGATATAGAGTTGAAAATGGGAACTACCGTGGACCAGTACAATAACAGTGTGGGTGATGAAAGTCTCAAAATGGGCACCAACAGCACGACAGCAGAGTCGATTATCTCAAGAGTGGGTGTAACGATAAACGGTGATGTGGCCGTGGGCGCAGGCGGGGACCCGGAGACCGCCATTAGCTCCCAGTGTAAATTTACAGATATCGAATTCTGTCAAGATATACGGCTCGGTCATAGTCAAGGACTTTAATCAGAACGTAGCTGCTGATTTTTATTATGACGGCCGTTTGAAATATGGAAGTGTACATGACGAATTTGTCAATTTTGTAGTTGACAAGTGGAGCGAATAAAACAGACACGAGATTAACAGGCAGTCTGAACAGGCAATTAGCCTGTTTACATGGTGGATGCGGGGTTTTATGGCATCTATCGTGCAGAATATAGGCGTGAGTTTATCATAGCAGAGAAAGGAGCGGGTTAAATGAAAGCGTTAACAACCAAAAGACCCGGGTACGCAACGCCGCTGATACTGCTTACGATAATAATATTGTCCCTGGCCGGCGTCGGATTATTGAGTCTGGGTCTGCGCAGCCGTATACTCTCGGTAAATACAACGTTAGGTATTGCCGCGCGGACGGCAGCCGATTCGGGGCTTCAAAAGGCCCTGTTTGAGATGAACGAGAAACTGAAGATTAAACCATGGGATGACACTCTCCTGCCAGAGGCAATAAATGAAAGTTTACCCAACAGTGAAGCTACTTACAGTTATACGGTAACAGGTGATACTGCCAGCGGTTATTTTGTAGATGCGGTTGGTATGTCCGGCAATTCTACACGAAGAATAAAAGCAAAATTGAGATTAGAAGGGCCGTTTGGGATGGCGATTTTCTCGGATGACGGTATAATATTGGAAAACTCGGCATCTATAGACTGGTTTAATTATTCACTGGATGAAAAGCTCCTGCAGGTTGGGACCAACAGCACCGATGCAGGGAATGTTGTGCTTAATGTTTCGGCAATAATCAACGGCGATGTGGTGGTCGGAGCCGGTGGAGACCCGGATGTTGTTATCGACGACCTATTGGGTACCATCACAGGTGATACTTATTCTTTAACCGAGATGTATGAGATACCCATGGTTGAAGTGCCGGAGTCCCTGGAGCTTCTGCCCTCCGGCGGTATTCTAAACGACCATACGACCATAGTCGGCTCGGCGAAGTACGATGAAATCAGTCTTACCAACAACAGAGTAGTTACGATAGACGGGCCGGTCTCACTTTATGTTATCGGAAACATGACGGTCGATAATTCAGGTGAGCTGCAGATAGTCGATGTAGGCTCGAATCCCGATGCCTACCTTACCGTGTATTTAGGCGGAGATATTCAAGTGGTGAACAGCGGGTTGGTAAACAATCTAACCGCCGATGCCAAGAAACTTAAGATATACTGCCTTGACAGTTGTGAGAATGTCACTCTGAGCAACAGTGTTGATTTTTACGGGACAATTTACGCTCCGACGGCAGATGTGGTTATAGATAATTCCACCAATGTGTATGGCGCTATAATTGCGGGAAGTTTTGTTCAGAACAATTCAGCCAACCTTAATTATGACGCATCGCTCAGAGACGTGGATATAACCGACTGGGGGGTCCGCTTTGTAGTGGAGAACTGGGAAGAGGAATAACAAGGAAAGTAAGCCCAAGCCAGAAAATAGTAGTCCCAAAGCGATTTTTCAGGTGCAGTTTATGCTCCAAATGCCGATATAGTGGTTATGGCGATGGGAGATGTTTACGGCTCATTTACAGGCAATGATTTCGAGATAAAGCAGGGAGGTAATTTCTATTATGACGAGGCGCTCAAGGACATCAGCGTAAATGATGCTGGAGTTAGATTTGTGCTCGACCAGTGGTCCGAGAACTAAACAATTGTAGTCTTTATAGTTTCAGTCATTGTTTTTGCTTTTTGTTGAGTGGATTTGTAAAGGATGCTTTGAAAATGGTGCATAGAGTTAATTTTATGAAGCTATTGAGTTCGAAAAGAAGCGGTTCAGCGATGCCTTTGGTGTTGCTCGCGGTTGTATTATTGTTTTTAATTGGGATAGGATTGTTCGCTCTTGGTCTTCGAAGCCGTGTTTTTGCTGTAAAAAGTTCATCAGAAATTGCGGCCCGCTGCGCCGCCGATGCAGGCCTTGTACAAGCTTTATTTGAATTAAACCAGCAATTGGAAGTCAAGCCCTGGAATGATAGTAGTCTGCCATCCGCCACGGACCAGACATTGACTAACTGTGACGCGACTTACAGCTATGAAGTCGGAAACGACGGCTCCGATTATTTTATTGAATCCGTTGGAAAATCCGGCGAGGCCATGAAAGAAGTTAGATGTGTATTGGACCTCGAAGGCCCATTTGATAAGTATGCACTTTTCGCACAAAACGGCATAATATTAAAACCAGGGACCTCAGTAGAAGGGGCCTTTAATCTTCCCATCGATGTGATTCTTATGGTCGGCACCAACAGCACCGGTGAGGCTACTATTGAGGCAAGAACCGGGGTGACAATAGACGGTGATGTAGTTGTCGGCGTCGGCGGAGACCCTGAGCATGTTATCAATTCAAAGTGGGAGGCGACCATCACAGGCCAAACGTCTGCCTTGACAGAGGCACACCAACTGCCCTCTGTAACGATACCGAAATACCTTATAGAGCTGCCCTCTATGGGGGAAATAAAAACCGACAAAACAATATCCAGTGATGCAAGATGTGAGGGAATTGTTCTTAGCACGGGGGAAGAAGTTACAATTGAGAATGATGTTACACTTTATGTTCAGGGTCCGATTACCCTTACAGGTTCTTCTCAAATTAGCGTGTCGAGCAAACCCGGGACCTTTTTGGTTCTGTACGTAAAAGGGGACATTTCCTGTAACGTCGACTCTTATATCAACAATATAAATGCAAAACCGGAAAGGCTTATAATATACGGTCTTGACCAGTGCACCGAAATAGAGTTTAACAAAGCCTCGAACTTCTATGGGGGGATTTATGCGCCAAACGCAGATGTAAAGATATTCAACAGCGTTGATGTGTACGGAGCCATTGTAGCCAAGAGTTTTATCCAGCAGGTGGAGGCTGACGTTTATTACGATGAGATGCTGAGAAACCCCCATCCAAATGACGAGCTTGTGCGGTTTGTGGTCAAACAGTGGTCCGAGAACTAAACAACTGTAGTTTTTTAGTTTTAGTTACTGTTTTTATTCTATGCCGTGTGATTTTGTAAGGGACACCTTTAAAATGGTGCATAGGGTTAATCTTATTAAGCTATTGAGTTCGGAAAGAAGCGGTTCTGCGATAGTTCTGGTAATGATTGCGATGGTGTTAATGCTTGCGATTGGCGGGGGTCTGCTGAGTCTCGGCTTACAGAGTCGCCTAACATCTGTACGCATGACTTCGGGAATCCAGGCCCGCTGCGCCGTGGATGCCGCCCTGGCAAAAGCGGCCTTTGAAATGAACGAAAAGCTCAAAACTGCGCCCTGGGATGACACTCTCCTGCCATGGGCGACAAACGAAAGTTTACCCAACAGTGAAGCTATCTACAGTTATACGGTAACAGGTGATATTGACAACGGCTATTTTGTAGATGCGGTTGGTATGTCCGGCAATTCTATACGAAGGATAACAGCGAGATTGAGATTGAAAGGGCCGTTTGATTCGGCGATTTTCGCCGATGAAGGCATAATCATGAATAGTTCAGCACTGGTTAACTGGTACAATTACGAAGTTGGCGAAAGGAGCTTACAGATTGGAACCAACAGCACGGATGCCGGTGCCATTCAACTGGCTAATGGTGTGACCGTAAATGGAGACGTTATTGTAGGCTTTGGCGGGGACCCGGACGTTGTTATCGACGCCACATGGGCCACCATTATAGGAGATACATATTCTATGACTGAGTTCTATGAGTTGCCATCGGTAGCGGTGCCGGAGGAATTGCTGATGCTGCCATCCGAAGGGACTATAACCAACGATACCCCCATAACCACCATAACAGACTCCGCCAAATATGACAGTATCAATCTCGGCAACAACAAGACAATTACGATAGATGGGCCGGTATCGCTTTATATTATTGGAGATATAACTCTTAAAAACTCCGCCGAGATACAGGTAGTTGACGCAACTACGAATCCTGATGCATATTTGATTCTATATCTTGGGGGAGAAGTCGAAGTCAAAAACAGCGGTACTATTAACAATCTGTCGGCAGATGCCTCAAGCTTTCAGCTATATGGACTTGATACTTGCGAAAGCATCTCGCTAAAAAACGCTTCTGATCTTTATGGGACTATTTATGCCCCAAATGCGAATGTCGAAATGGATAATTCGGCCAATTTATATGGTGCTGTTGTCGCTGACAGTTTTGTGCAGCACAATTCCGCGACATTCAACTATGACGCATCATTACGAGATGTAAACATAACTGACTGGGGTGTATATTTTACAATTGAAGATTGGAGTGAGGAATAAGGTAAACTCCCCACGCCTGTGGCAAAAATATCAGTTTCCGAGCACAAAATAACACTCAAAAAACATCCCCCTGCCTGTTTTGAAGCATTGCCCAACCCTAAGACCGATAACTTTTCCCGCGGTCTCTTTACACCCGAATTGCACTGTTAATTTTTTGAAATTTCAACTTTTTTTTGCTAAATTCGGGTCTCATTGAACCTTAGAAATCCCAATCCGTGCATACACACCCTCGTATTTATAGGACCGGCGGGTTACAAATGAAGCCATCTGTCCGCCTATGTCCGGAAACCGCCGACTATCAGCAAAAGACTTGAACTTTATATGTAAAATACCCCCTTTTTTATTCCGATGGTAAGGGTAAGTATAAAGTTAGATTACAGCGGTATTGTGAGAAAATGACTGAAAAACTGAAAAAAAGTACTGAGCAAATCAAGACGCTGGTTAAAAAACTCAAGGCGCTGGTTAAAGAGTTCATAGACCTCAACTGGAAAAAGCTGGCTAATTTTAACCAGTACGAAATCCTGGGCCTTGATGTTGGTTCATCCATAGTCAAGGCAGTCCAGCTCAAGAAGGACGACCAGGGATACAAAGTTATCGCCGCCGGCATAGCTCCAATCAACGCCGGCACCGAAGACGGTGAATACAACGAAGAAGCCAACACCATCAGAGCAATTAACCGTTGTCTTAAATCCGCCGGTATCAAGACAAAACTTGCTGTCTCCGGCGTCTACGGTCCCGAAGTCGTGGTACGTGACTTTAAGTTCCCTTCACTGATGCCTGAAGAAATTGAAAGTGCCATCATGCTCGAGGCCGCCCAGGTTTGCCCATTCAACGTAGACGACAGCATTGTCGATTATCAACTGACCCCCAACGGCAAAGACAGTACTTGCGGCATTCTGGTAGCAGCTACGAATTCACTTGTTGAAAGAAAAAAACGCTTTATTGGCAGCGCTTCTCTTAACAATGTCTTGATGGATGTTGAAGGTTTGGCCCTTTTAAACTGCCTTGAAGGATGTGAAAAATCCGAGACACGCCGAACCAAAGCCGTTCTGAACGTCGGAAATTCTTTTACGACCCTGGCAATCATTGGTGACAGTTCACTGCCGTTTATTCGCGACATCGCTTATGCAGGCAACGACATAGTCAAGAAACTCGCCGACAAAAATAACGTTTCCGTAGAAGCCGTCAGAGCAGCTCTGCCCGGTGAAGGTTCAGCGGATACTGACTTGAATATTAGTGCAAGTCTGGCACAGGCCTGTCATCAGTTGGTGGTTGATGTCAACGAGACGTTGAGATATTACAGCACACAGGAAAAGTCGGACATTGTTAAAGAAATCTTTTTGTGTGGCGGCTTTGCACCTGTTAAGGGTTTCGTTGAACTGTTGGATGAACAACTCAGCCCCAAAGTTGTTCTATGGAATCCGCTTGACAAAATGCGCTGTGATGCGGGTCAGGAATGCCGGGATATTATACAGAAAAATGGTCATGCACTGGCGGTTGCAGCCGGTTTTGCTATGAGGTCAGTCTGATATGTTCACAATAGACTTGTTAAAAGGACAGTGTGTTCCGATTAAGAAAGGGCCCGAAGCAATAATTATTGCTGTGGTGACCTTTACGATGCCTATTATTGTCGCAGTGACAATGTTCGGCTTCTATCTGAGCAACAAAATCATCATATCCGTACAGAAGCAGGAAATAGCCAATTACGAGCAAAAAATTTCAACTCTGTCACCTGCTTTGGAACTCAAGGCGTCATTCGAAAAAGAAAAGAAGGCCATCAACAGCTGTTTGTCGGAAGTTTCATCCTCCATCGACAGACATGCGCAATGGTCACCTGTTTTGGTAACGGTGGTAAAGAATATGCCCGATTCGATGATTCTGACCAAAATTGATGTAAAGCAGATATCTGTAAAGAAAAAGGTTCCCAAGAAAGACGACCCGACGAAGATGATAGATGCCAGTGTTCCCGTAAGGACGTTACAGATGAGTTTAAGCGGCAAACCGACGGTGAACTGTGACATGGCGGTAAAGGCTTTTCGAGACCGTCTACTACAGTCAGAGGCCCTTGGGCAGAGAATTGAAGACATCAGGGTCTCACAGAAAGCCAACTTGCTCAACGGGCAAGCAGTCGTTTCCTACGACATGGATTGTGTTTTTAAACCGGAATTATAAGGTGTGTTTATGAAGTCGATTTATCAAAAGTATCTTATAAAGGTGGCTTTAATATGGGCAGGTTGCTTCGTGCCGCTTTTTATTCTGCACATGGTAATGTTGTCGCCGCAGAAAAGTCTCAAAAGGGGTCTTGAAAAGCAACTGGCAGAAAAAGAGCAATTATACAACTCTGCCTTCAGACTGTCTCAAAAGGAGGCGAAAATCGAGTTAAGTAAGGAAATCGAAGAATTGCAGGACCAGCTGCGGAATTTCGTTATTGACTTTGAGGATTCGGCCAACCTGACGTTTGACATAAGCCAGATTGCAAATGAGAAGAAAGTGGGGTCCTTCAGCATAAAAACAAAGGAAGACCGCAGCGATTCAAAGTTGCCTGACTGTGAGCACCTCAGCGAAGACGACATCGAAATCAGGTTCACCACCGGTAATTTTAACCAGTTTGCCACTTTTCTTAATGCTTTGGAAAGGCACCAGCCGGTTGTTTTCGTGGACAAATTCACGATCAGCCAATCCACCCAGAACGAGGAAGGGCACAAGGTAAACATGAGTCTATCGGTTTTTGTTAAGAAGCGTCAGGACAGTTAAACCAGCAGAAAGGTTTGATATCTAAAAGATGAGAACAATAGCGATAGCAAATCAAAAAGGCGGCTGCGGCAAGACGACCACGGCAGTCAATCTTGCCACCGCTTTTGCCATGCTGGGCAGGGAGGTCCTGATAATAGACCTTGACCCGCAGGGACACGCGACGCTGGCTCTTGGCTGTGACCCTGGAATGCTTGATAAAACCGTTTATCATGCGCTTACCAATGCCAGAGTACCGATGCCGAGGGTGATTATAAGCAGTAACGAGAAAAACCTGGAACTGGCGCCGAGCAACATCCTGCTTTCCGGAGTCGAACTTGAATTGGCAACGATGTACAGCAGAGAGTACATACTCAGCCAGCAACTAAGCAGCCTGAACGACTGTTATGACATATGTGTTATCGACTGCTCCCCTTCACTTAGTTTGTTAACGCTGAATGCACTGGTGGCAAGCGACGAGGTGATAATACCTGTAGAGGTTCAATATTACGCTATCGAAGGGCTGCGACAACTGATGGAGACAATCGATGTGGTCAGGCAGCGATTTAATTACAATCTTAATATTCTTGGTATTCTGCTTGCTTTTGTGGAAAGCAGAACAATCCTCAGCAGACAAATACAAAGGCAAATGAGAGAATTTTTCAGCGAGCTCGTATTTGATACGGTAATCAGCAGGACTGTAAGACTTGCCGAGGCACCGAGCGCAAGTAAATCTATCTTCAGTTACGCTCCCGAGTGCAAAGGTGCTTTTGAATACATGAGCCTAGCTGAAGAGATAATCAATGGAAAGAAGCAGTTTGCCTCGACTTACGAGCTGCAAACTGAAAGTGTTAATGAATATGAGACTCTGGCAGCCGAAATAGGTGCCAGCCAAATGTCGCAAAGGAATTTAACAGTCCGATAACTTTCAGGTCTTCGGTTAGTGGTTTGAAAATGCGAACAATAGCGATAACAAATCAAAAAGGTGGATGTGGCAAGACGACGACCACAGTCAACCTTGCTGCTGCCTTTGCTCAGAAAGGACTGAGGACACTGCTGATAGACCTTGACCCACAGGGCCACTCTACGCTCGGATTCGGCTATGACCCCGAAACGCTCGATAAAACCATATACCACGCCCTGACTAATCCTCAGATTTCGATCTCAAGGGTCGTATTGGGAACAAATATCGAAAAGCTTGACCTTGCACCGAGCAACATTTTGCTTTCCGGCGCTGAAATTGAACTTGCCGAAGTTCTTGGAAAAGAGCTGGTGCTGGGTGAGCAGCTCCGGATGGTGAACAATGATTACGACATGGTAGTTATTGACTGCCCGCCATCGGTCGGCCTGCTTACCTTAAACGCACTCGTTGCCAGTACTGATGTTATCGTACCTGTGCAGGTGCACTACTATGCCGTTGAGGGGCTAAAGCAGTTATTCGAGACTGCAAATATTATCAGAGTACACTTTCATCCGTGTTATGTGAAAATCCTGGGCCTGCTGCTGACCTTCGTCGAGAACAGAACGGTTTTCGGCAAACAGATTCAGCGGCAGATGCGAGAATACTTCGGCGACCTGGTATTTAAAACGGTTATCCACAGAACGGTCAGATTACTTGAGGCTCCAAGTGCGGGCGAGTCTGTTTTAACTTATGCTCCAGAAAGCAAAGGTGCTGCCGAGCATCTGGCCCTGGCTGAGGAAATAATGCATGACAGGCCTATGGCTTTGGAGATGAACAACGATGAAGTTTCGGAGGAGAAAATAAATAGTGCAAAAGCTTTGGTTGATGAAATAAGCAACGAAAAGCCACCAGACGAAGAAACAATCAACGAGGAATTATTGGCTGTGGAAACAAACAGCGACAATTCTATGGGTGAACCTGATGGCGATAACAGACCTATGGCTGTTGAGGTGAGCCCCGAGCAGTCTTCGGGCGAGCACGAAAACAATAACGAGTCTTTGACTGCCCAAACAAGCGGTGATGAGCCTATGGGTGAGCCTGGGGACGATGACAGACCTATAGCTGTTGAAGTGAGCCCCGAACAGCCTTCGGGAGAGCACGAAAACATTGATGAACCATTGGCTGACCAAGCAAGCGGTGATGAGCCCATGGCTGAGCCTGGGGGAGATGACAGCCCTATGGCTGTTGAAGTGAGCCCTGAGCAGTCTTCGGGAGAGCACGAAAATAATGATGAACCATTGGCTGACCAAGCAAGCGGCGATGAGCCCATGGCTGAGCAGACAAACGATGATAATCCTCCGGCAGTGGAAATGAACAATGATATGCCTTCAACTGAGGAGACGAACAATGGCTAAACGCAGGGGTGGATTGCACAAGCAGGTCTCGTCAATTTTTGACGGCGTACCGATTCCGACGGGCGGCGGGCAGCAGCCTCCGGTCAACGAGCCTACATCGGAAAATCCTGTTCCTGCACCTCCGAAGCCGGTTGCGCCGAGTCACTTGACTTCCAAACCAAGTGAGCCGAAACAGCCCGAAAAGCCTTCGCAGCCCCAGCCAAAGCCAAAGCCCGCTGCGCCAAAGCAGCCCAAAATTGAGATGGCTGTCAAAGATGCCGGCCTCAATCAGCTGATGGAGATGTGGGAGAAAATCAGCAATAAGCTCTTTACTCCGAAACCGGGTGTTGATGTTAAAAAGCAGAAGATGATGGCGGTGGTGATTCCGGTTCTGTTTATTGTCATGATTTTTGTTTTCAGCAAGATTTTGCGCTCGCCCTCACGAGGAGTTGCCAAGCCTGAGTTGAACGGGTTGTCAAACGCAACCGCCGCAGTTGATAAAAGACAACAGTGGCAAATCCCGGAGCTTTATCCGGAATCACTAAGAGACCCCATGCAGTTTAATGCCGTAGATGCTGCATCAATAACAAGGGGGCTGGTTGTGGTAAGGGGTATCGTATATAGCGAGGATAATCCTTCAGCCGTAGTCAGCAATGAAATAGTACACGAAGGGGACGAAATAGCGGGTGCTACTGTCGTAAAGATAAATAAAAACAGTGTGGAATTCGAGATGAATGGCAAAACGTGGACACAAAAAGTTGAGAGGTAAAACTACCACGTATAAACAAAGACCTTTTTGGTTTGAAATAGATTTAGGAAAGGGAATATTATGAAAAGCGTTAATAAGTACACGAGACTAAAATTCTTGGTGGTTTTTGCAATTGTCGTATTCGGTTGGGCCACTGCCGGTGCCCAGATTGCCGACGAACAACAGCAGCAGATTGTCGACGAGCAACAGATTACCTACGAGCAAGAGGAACAGATTGTCGATGAACAACAGCAGCAGATTGCCTACGAGCAAGAAGGGCCAAAGGAAGTCCTTACAACACTCGAACAGCGAATGCTCAAGAAAATAAGCATCGACTTTAGAAACACTCCTATCGACGACGTACTGAGGATTATGGCTGAACAGGCTGACGTTGATATCGTTAAAAGCCCGACCGTAACGGGAAACGTAACCGCCACGCTGACGAATGTGCCATTGGAAGAGGCTTTGAACAACATCCTTGCCTCTCACGGGTACAGCTATGTTGCGACCAAGAACATGATAAGGATTGCCTCTATAGGGGAAATCACTGAAAAGGCTGAAAGGCTTGAGAGCAAAGTTTATCATATCACTTACGCAGATGTTAAAGAAGTCGAAAAGGCCCTGAAAAACTTTATCTCTCAACGAGGTTCCATTTCCTGCAGCCCGGGTACCAGCCATATAATTATTTCCGACACCGAAGATAATATCAAAGCCATAGATACTTTCATCGATGAAGTTGACCGCCCCACGCTGCAGGTCCTGGTCGAGGTAAGAATCTATGACATAACCACCCAGGACACGCTCGACCTCGGCGTCGAATGGCAGGCAGGTCGAAATACCACTTATGGTACAGCAGGAACAGGGGTAGGAACTATTAGCGGTGCTACAACCAACGCTATAACCGGAACAAGGGACGCCCACGTCACGGGCCACTTTAGCAATTCGACAAGTGAAACTGGCAGTAGTAGTTCGGGGCTTCTGCGTTTTGGCTTTCTCAATTCCTCTATCGATATAGACATGGCATTGAAAGCTCAGCAGGAAACCGTCAATGCCAAGCTTCTTGCGAATCCGAGGATATTGGTACTTGACAACGAAATGGCCCTTTTTGATATCATACGTGAAATCCCCTACACCGAGACGAGCACGACAGGCAACACCGCCACAGAAACAGTTCTATTTAAAGAAGTCGGCGTTAAACTTGAGGTCACACCGCATGTTACAAGGGATGGTATGCTAAGATTGCACATCAAGCCGGAATTTGGCGTTGTTGTGGGCACAGGCTCGCCCCCCACCGTTGATACTCGCAAAATTAACACAATAGCATTGGTGAAAGACGGCCAGACGGTAGTCCTGGGCGGCTTGCGAAAAAAGGACGTTACCCAGCAGACTAACAAGATACCATTGCTCGGTGACCTGCCTATTCTGGGTGCACTCTTCCGATTCGAAGGTGAAGATACTACCAATAGCGAGATTATTGTTTTCATAACTCCGAGGATTATTGAACGGTCGGTTATGTTGGAAAGCGAGATGCAGGCATATGAAGTAACCGAGTTTAACAGGCCCAAGCCGGTTATTACCAAGGCAGAAGCAGAGGCTTCCAAAAAATAAACGGCTAAAATTGCATATATGGTATTGCGTATCGTGTACTGCGTATATTTAGCGCAATACGCACGACGAATCAGTCTTTCTTTAGATAAAGCGTCTGGCTCGGGAAGGCAAATTCAATCTTTTCCGCTTCGAACCGCTTCATAATCTCAAAATTGACCCGCTCGTTGATTTCATAATACAGCCAATAGTCCGGCGGCTTTACCCAGTAGCTCATGTAAATATTCAGTGACCAGTCGTTAAAATCACTAAAGTAAACTCTCGGCGGTTTCTCAGGGTCGGTGTTTATCTGGGGCACTTCGGCCAGGATTTCCTTGATTATCTCGACTGCTTTTTTTGTTTTTTCGCTGCCCGAACCGTACGTTATCGTAATATCGGACGTCCTGCGAATAAAGGGCCGCCTGCCCACGTTTTCGACGACCGAATTAGCAATGACGCTGTTCGGCACCGTTACGAGATGGCCTTCGAGCGTTCTGATGCGCGAACTTCTAAAGCCGACGTCTTCCACCGTCCCTAAGTGGCCTTCGATTTTAACGAGGTCGTCAATCTGAAAAGGTCTGTCGGCAAAAATTGTTATCGAGCCGAAGAAATTCGCTATTGTATCTTTGGCCGCCAAAGCTACGGCGATGCCGCCGACGCCGGCACTTAGCAAAATTGCCCTGATGTTGTAATCCAAAATGCCGTCCACTATCCAAAGCGCCGCTATTATCGCAATTGTTGCCCGAAGTGACTTTCGTATTACAGGCACGAGCATATCGTCGAGCTTTGTTCTGGTTTTACTTGTCAGTCGAACCAGATAATACTCGACAACGTCCACCAGACGATAAATCGCGTACGCTATAGCGATGGCGGCTACCGCCTGGGCGATTTTTGTCCAGTGCTCGCCGATTTTCGGGCTGATACCCTCTTCACTGAAAACCAGTGCCGATTTGCATATGGACAGACCAATCGCGAAAAAAGCCACCGAAATCGGTTTGTACAAACATCTCAGGAAGAGCGTTATAACCGCTGCCTTGCCTTTTTGGTCTCTGCGCACACAGTAGCTGTCTATGAAAAACTGCGCAATCCGTCCGGCCGACATTGTCACGAGTATCACAAGCAAAACGAGGCCGTATCGCCAAATTTCATTGCCCACAATTTCGTAATTGATGGTTTTCGACCACCAATCACCTGAGCCGATTACTTTCGTTAGTGCCGATATCGTCATATCTTATCTCCCTGACAAAATATCATCCCCCCTGCTGCTATATTTTTTATACTGCCTTCGACGTCAAAACAACCATTTTTTATGTAAATTTTGCTTTATATGCCGCCGCATCTGTGCGACAATGCCTCTTTGGAATGAAAAAGTTAAGCGGTTTTGTGTTTTCCGCACATAAAATCCGGGGTAATTTTAACATTTAAGGAGAAATAAAATGAGACGTCAGACGATTCTTTTAGCTCTAATCTGCACAGCGGTTTGCTCGTGTGTTCTGGCCGGTTCGGTAAAGTCGGCTGAGCAATCGACCTCTCTGACAATCTACAATGACAACTTCGGCGTCGTGAGGCAGGCCCGGCAGATGTCGTTTCAAAAAGGCCTCAATACGGTTAAATTCACCGATGTCGCCTCGGCCATCGACCCGACCAGCGTGAATTTCAAGTGTCTCTCGGCCCCCGGGGCCGTATCTATTCTCGAACAAAACTACGAGTACGACCTTGTCAACTCCGACAGCCTGCTAAAACGCTACATCGACAGGAATGTTACCGTTTCGCTAAAGGGAAGCGGCGCCGATACAGGCAGGGAACTGAGCGGAACACTTTTGGCCGCAATGGGCAATGACCTGATATTGAAAAGTCAGGCGGATAACATCGAGATTATACAAAGGGCCAACGTAGAGGAAATTTCATTGAAGGAACTGCCAGATGATTTGGTCACCAGGCCCACATTGGTCTGGCTGGCAAATGCTGAAAAGGCAAGCGACCAGCTCTGCCAGGTAACATATACCACCAGCCAAATAGGTTGGAATGCCGACTACTCGGCGCTGCTGAACGCCGATGAAACCCGGATAGATTTTTCAGGCTGGGTCACAATCGATAACAAAAGCGGTGCTACTTATAAAGAGGCAACCATAAAGCTGATTGCCGGAGATGTCAGAAGGGTCGTTGAGCCGCTGCGTCCTAGCATCATGAGGAAGGGCGTTATGATGGAAGCGATGGGGGCCGCTTTTGAAGAAAAACCGTTTATGGAATACCACCTTTATACGCTGGGCCGGAAAAGCACAATCAACAACAACCAGGTAAAACAAATTGAATTCATCACCCCTGCTCTCGGCGTGCCAATAAAGAAACTATATATCTATGAGCGTGGGTATAGACCGATATACGGCAGGGGTCAAGAACCAGACAAGGTACAGATAAAGCTCGAATTTGAAAACACCAGTGAAAATAAGCTCGGCATCGCCCTGCCCAAAGGCAAGGTGCGCGTGTTCAAAAAGGACCCCGCGGACGAGAGCCTCGAATTTGTCGGCGAGGACACAATCGACCATACACCGAGAAAGGAAAAGCTCTCGCTTTATATCGGTAACGCCTTCGACATTGTGGCTGAATACACCCTCGTTGACACTCAGGTGAGCCGGCGAAGACGCGTTGAAACGCACAAAGTCGAACTGCGAAACAGAAAAGACCAAGCGGTAACGGTCTTCATCGATGAAAAGTTACCTGCGCATGTAAACTGGAAAATTGACAACTCGACGCATAAATATGAAAAGCGGGACGCCCGAACCGCGAGGTTCGAAGTCGAACTCGCCGCGGATTCTGTGGTTGAGGTTCAATATACCGTTACCCAGACATGGTAAGCCGCTGCGGTTGATTTTCCGCCGAATCTTTGCTTGGGATGGTAATGTTATGAAACGCAGTACGTTGAATTTTATTGTTGATTTGGCCGCATTTTTAGACCTGCTTGGGATTATCTTTACCGGCTTTATTATGGAATATATCCTTCCGCCGGGCACAGGCGGCTGCGGCAGGGAAATCTCAGGCGGGCTCGGAAGAGAGCATATAAAAGACTTCCTGTCAATGACACGCCACGAATGGGGCGATGTGCATTTTATCCTGGCCCTTTTTTTTATTGTCCTGATGACGGCACATGTTCTTCTGCACTGGGGGTGGATATGCAATTACTTCAAAACACTGTACCCACAGAAAAAACAATCAGATGAATGAGTCTGATTTACTAACAAATTAACAAGGCCTGTGCTGAACTAAGTCAGCACAGGCCTCGAATTGTTACAAAATTCTACCTGCTGAAAACTGCTCAACAGTGTCAATCAGGGGGAAAGAGAATCTCATTAAGCCAGTTCTCAGCCATGATAGCGTAGTCCTTAAGGTTGACATATGTATCAACATCCGGATAGGACGGGCTGCTAGCTTCTGGATAAATGTCCGCCACGCTCTTTAGGGCGACATAATTATCACCGCTAAGACCTGCCATTCCGGCTATCTCTGCGGCTGATAAGGCACGATCATAGATGCGGATATCATCCAGTGTGCCCTTGAAGAACCTCTTGTAGGGGTCATCATCCTTGGCAAAATGCACAATACCATCCCACTCTTCCGCATCGTGGCTTATAAAAGCCGTTGCCGCCGCAATAGTAACACGATCGCTCATATACAAAGTTGCCTTATTGGGCTCGACCACTACCGCGGTAAGTGCCCATTCAAGCTCGGGGAAATACAACTCAGATTGGAAACGAAATGCCTCGTCATTACCCCAGTTATACGCCAGCTTATTGTTCATAGGCCAGCCGGGATATGCCCCCGTGCCCGTGCCACCGCCGAAAGTAAGGCCTGCTGTAGTATTTGCGTCACGAGTAGTAACTATACCGGTATAACCGGTGAAGTCCCCGTCGCCTTCTGACTGAACCCCTGCATCCCGCCTCACCCAGGCTGTTATCGTCATGGTGTTCGAATTAAGATTCAGGGGCGGCACCTCTATAAAGTCATCCCAGCCGTCAAAAGTAAGGGCATTGCCTATAACACCGGTTGTGGAATGAGCGCTCGTGTTACCAAGCGCCGGGTCACCTACCGAGGTAAATCCGTCATAGAGCACACCTTCAAAGCTGCCGACTGAATCTATTACCCTGGCCTCGGCTGTTGGTGGGCCGGAACCTTGGTCATCCAGCGTCCAGTGGGCTACAAGAGAGCTCGAGTCCGGTGCTATGGCCGTGACCCAGTAGCCGCTTGTTAGCCAGGCAGAGGTTATTGTCTCAAGGTCGTCATATCCAATCACACAATCCCCGTCAAAGTCGCCTATCGACGGACCATATAATCCCACACACCTGCTTGGATACAGCCTTATATCATCAAAATAAACCGTACCTTCACCTCCAGCCTGTGGACTGTACTTATCACCAAAACCGATTGTAATACTGGCTATATCCGTCAACACAACACTGTTATTGTCAACAAAGTCTTGCAGTGCGATGTTCCATTCTTGAAATCCCTTCCATTCCTTCTGGATGTCAATCTCGTCGTCGAATATAACCTCAACGTCGCGGTCATATAGAACAACACCGGTATTACCGCTTCCGTCGGTCAGCGCCGCGTACATCTGCTCTGCGTCATTGTCCGCTGTGGCCCTAAAGTTAAGGACCAATGTCTCAACACTGCCCGCAGTCCAGTCCGGGGTAAAACCCAAATCGGCAACTGCCGCGGTCGCCTCCGAATAGTAGGGATCAAGTTCATTTCTATATAGGTACCTCATCGAATTGCCGTCGATAATCAAATTCGGATCAAACGTCTCAAGGTAGACCTCAGCACTCGTAGGCTCTGTGCTTGTGTAATAGTCTTTCCATGTATTTTTTATATCATTTATACCCACATCATAGGAGTCCATATCATCTACAATAATATGGTCTACCGAGGTAAAACTGAGGACATCGCTTCTCCATGGGCTTCCAATATCAACGGCAAGCATATTTACCTCGTCAACGGCCCAGTAGTAAATCTTGCTTAAACCCAAAAGTTCGTCACCAGGCGTCGGGTCAAAGCTGTTGATGTCAACAGACAGCCAGCCCTGATTGGCGTCCTCAGCTCGGCTGTTTACATCATCAAAACTGGTGCTGAAATAGACGACATGCCAGGCCGCTTCTGGTCCGGCTTCCCAGCTAAGATTGGCATCTCTTGGCACGCCTGTGTCACCATCGCTCGGCCTGAAGCCAGAGGCTTTTCCCGGTTTGGTCGTAAAGCTCCAGACCTGCCCTGGCCACGGGCCTTCCGGCGGCTCGGTGCCGCTGTAGGCGCTGTTGACCTCGTCGATTGCCCAGTAGTAGGTCTGGCTTAAACTAAGGCTTCCCAGAACAACAAAGAAATTGGGATCCTGCGAGCCCTGATTAGCATCTTCAGCTCGGCTGTTTACATCGGCAAAGCTGCTGCTGAAATAGACTATATGTTTGTCGGTCCATAATCCCGGTGACCAGTCAAGGGTTACACCTGACGTATCTACATAAATCTCTTGGCTATGCGGGTGAGGGTCATAGGCGCAAGTTGCCCAATCCTTTTTAAGCCGAATATTGTCAAAGAACGGGTAGGGCGTATCTTCAGGGTTGGCAGGGTCGTAAGGCATGAATAATCTGATGCCTATGGGTTCTCCAACACAGGGTGCCCCGGACTCGGCAGCAAATTGCACAGCGAGGTCATAAGTCCATCCTTCCCATCCCCTCTCGTCAAAAGCACGAAATGCCTCGCTGGCTACAATATTAAGCTCGGGGTCGGTGCCGTAAAAAAGCTGTGGCCTGAAACCAACGTTTTCCTCAGGGTCACTTGTACCGTCAAAAAGCAGTGTGTACAGCATGTCTGCCTCGAAGTTACTGTCCGTAACCTGATACATGTAAACATCAGCGCCGTCAGCGCCTGCCCAACCGGATACATGACCGTCGCTGGCCTCGGCGCCAGAACAGCCTGTATCGCCAGGGTCCAATTCATTAAGTGGACTACCACACCATATCGACGCTCCGACCCATTCAGTACCTTTCGGGACGTCCCAGCTCATTAGACACCCGTACTGTGGGGGTACCTCCCTCTGGACCTGCTCGCCGTCACAGTTATACTCGAAGCTGTGGTTGCCCACATTGATGTCTGTCACGGCCAGGGCTGCGCTGCTTAAAGCCAAACCCAATACAACCAAAGACAATAATTTCTTGGACATTATACTCCTCCAGAAAAAAACGTTAACACTTCTTTGTTGCGAGCCGTTATGGCTCCTCCCTTAAAAACGTTCAGTATACACGCAAAATGCGTATACTCTGTCAAAACCTTCGAAAAAGCCCGGAGAATACGACAATATTCATCATGCCACCTCCCTCGCAAAGCAGACAAAGATAATGTGATTTTACACTTTAGAGACTGCAAAGTCAAGATAAAAAAACCGAGAAATAACCATTATCAGCGGTTTTCAGGCTTATAGCGTACGATAAACATCCAACGGGGTTATTTCAGTTCAACGGACCAGTATGCGTGGTCGAGGAACTGCTTCCAGCTTCGGTACCGCTGGTGCCCAAGATGGATATGTATAAGCGGATTGCGTTTTGGTTTTACGGGTTTTTTAATCAGGGACAGGCCCGCCTGCTTCGGGGTCCTGCCGCCTTTTTTTACGTTACATCTGACACATGCGCAAACTATATTTGACCAGAGCGACTCGCCGCCCATACTTCGCGGAATAATGTGGTCGAGTGACAGCTCGCTTGTCGAGTGGCGCTTGCCGCAGTACTGGCAGCAGTTTTTGTCCCGTGCAAAAATATTCCTTCGGTTGAACTTGACCTCGTTTCGCGGCAGGCGGTCATAAAACAAAAGCCGGATAATTCGTGGAACCGCAATATGGAAATTCACCGTCGCTATCCAGTCCTGCCCATTGGGTTCGAAGTCGCGTTTGAAGCGGCTCACATCACACCAGCTCTGGAAGTCGTAGTTTGCATAATTGCCCTGTTCGAAAGAGACGACTTCTGCAAGCTCACGGAAAAGCAGAGAAAAGGCCCGCCTTGCCCTGACTATGCGGATAGCCATATAGTGCTTGTTCAGAACAAGAACACTGCAATCAAGCCCGGATTTAAGCTCGGTGGAAATCATTATCACCAACTACCAAATTCAGCCCTAAGGCTGTTTAATAAATCGAATACCTAAATAACAGAAAGTCCTATAATTTTCAAGTAAAAATCACAAATCACCTGACAAAACCCGGATTAGAACAATAAAACAAGAAATGGCAGCGGAAAATACCGCATCTGTTTTGCGTGCATTAGCCGGTTGAGATAACTTATGATAAGGGCGCAAAGCCCATATCTTTATCGATGTTATCACTGCTTAAGCAACTATTAGAGTGGTCGAGAAGAAAATTTCGATAACTGGCGGTTAGCCTGTGTGTTTCCCGAAACAACAAAGTGAAAACTACCCGCTATATTTCTTTTAATTCCGAAGCGGTTTTATTTTTCGTCTTTTTCTTCGCCTGGCTTTGACAATGGTACTACATTCTCGGCTCTTGTACCCTTTTCACCCTCCACCAGGTCGAAACTAACCGCATCACCTTCAACAAGGGTTTTGTATCCATCACCTGTTATATTTGAGTAATGGACGAAAATATCGGTTCCATCTTCGGTACAGATAAAACCATAGCCCTTCCGTGTGTTAAACCATTTAACCTTTCCCTCTGACATAAAAAGCTCCTTTGAACAACTCCGCCATAATAAAATTAACTTCTCTGTTCCTCTCACAGATTGCTAAAATTTATTTTGCTTCTGTTTAGTAAAGGGGCGCGCAACTTTTTATTCTTTAAATTACTTGGCTTCGGCCGACTTAGGCGCCGGTGCAGAAAGATTCTCTCTCATCAGTCGGCCCATTTTAAATTTAACCGTCCGCTTTGGAGGAACCTCAACACGCTCCAGAGTTTTGGGGTTCTGCGCAATCCTCGCTGCTCTTGTTCTTGTTTCAAAAACACCGAAGTCCCGGAATTCCAAACGGTTGTTCTTGCACAACTCGGAAGTGACTTCGTCAAGGAACGCCTGGGTTATACGCTTGACCAAAACCCTTTTTGCCTGCGTACGTTCTGCTATCCTGTCAATAAGTTCTTTCTTCGTAATTGTTGCCATGGGCTACCTCGCTATAAAGGAAAAAGCGATTTGGGAATTGGATTTTGCTTATATTAGAGTGGTTGTACGGCAAATTAAGCTTTTTAATTGACCAACAACTCATTGTAAACCTCTGCAAAGTTTAAGGCCGCTCAAATAATTACTCTTAGCCGCGGTTTTTCAGGATTTTGCCGCTCTCGAAGTCTGTTTCAAACGATACGTGTAATCAACAAAATCAAAATCAAAAATATTGCAAATCACTATACTATAAAGACTTCTAAACGGCAAGCAATTTTTATCCAAAAAATTTCCCGTCATATAAAAAAATCTAAAGAGCATTTTTGGACGTTTTTTTGGTGTTAGGCTTCAAGCCAGAAACTCCCATCGGTTGTGAAAACTGTGCCAGGTTCACGAAACAGCAAAACGCACAAATCGATTATATAATATAGCAAAAACAAGCATAAGTCCTGCTTGTATAGATAGTTATAAAAAACAGAGCTTTCAGAGAAAGACGGCCAGCCCATTTTTGCCAAACAAATTCGGCTTTCAGGTATAGTATTAAATGGAAATACACGTTGTCGGCTGTCTTCAAACTGCGTCTATTTGGTGTTTTAATTGGTCGCTTGATGGTTTTGAACTGCTTTCAAAATACCTTTAACTACAAATACTTTGTTGACCGAAAGGGTGGTTATCCGGATAATTATTACTTCTGTGTTTATTGGGGCCCTTTAAGGCCGTGTACTGAGGACAACTATGCCCGAAATTGATAGCAAAAACGGGAATTTTAAAAAACCCGTCAAAAAGGACAGGGTGGTTGAGGTCGCAAATACCTTCGAATGGCTCATTACCGCCCTTATTTTGGCCTTTGTGTTCCGGGCCTCTATTATGGAAGCATACCGTATACCTACCGGAAGCATGGCCGATACCCTCATGGGCGAACACTTTCAAATGCGATGTGAACAATGCGGCTTTAGGTACAACCACGGAAAAAGTACGTCCGGCACGTCAGGCCGAGGCAGACGAAGGACTAATCTTCCCAAGGTACCAACCCGCTGTCCAAGCTGTGGATATGAACAGTTCGCTGGAGGTACCATGCCGGTCGCAAAAGGCGACAGAATACTCGTTCTAAAGTGCATCTATCAGTTTTTTGAGCCTGAACAGTGGGATGTAATAGTCTTCAAAAATCCCAGCGACCCCCCCGTTAATTATATCAAGAGACTCGTCGGTCGCCCCGGCGAAACGGTCGAGATAATCGATGGCGATATTTACATCGACGGCCAAATAAGCCAAAAACCGCCGAAGGTTCAAAAAGAGCTCTGGATGTCCGTTTATGACAACGACTATCAGCCGGCAAGACCCAAACAGGGCAGGTTCAACGGACACCCATGGCAGCAGCCGTTTAGAAACCTCGGCGAGTCAAACTGGTCGGTCGATTCGGACAGCCCGACAAAATTTCGACTCAAAAGCAATCCGGAAAATGTAAATACATTGATTTATGATACGAGTGTCGGCAACGATTTCCGGGCCACATACGCTTACGATAATGTCAGGATGTATGATAATATGCCCTACTGCAGTGACCTGATGGTCCGTTTTTATTCGGCTTCGGGACTCGGCGAAGGACGCGTCGGGGCCACCTTGACCAAGTACGAAAATGAGTACAGTGCCTGGGTCGATTTTGAAGGCCACATGGTAATATACGCTGAGACTGAAAAAGAAACGGTGGAGCTGGCGCGCAGAAAAATCATGCCGCCTGCTGTGGGTAAACCTGTTTCGGTTAAATTCGCAAATGTTGACCATCAGCTTATTTTTGAGTTCGGCAAAGAGAAACTCACCTGCGACCTTGGCCCTGGGGCCGATGACCTCGGGGCAAGGATGCCAGAGGTGCCGCCGCTGGTTAAAATCTTCGGCGCAGGGGACTTGACGCTGTCGCATGTTGCCGTTTTTCGCGATATTCATTATCTTGCGACGAGATTCGGCGGCAATTCCAGAACCGGCAGGGCCACCGAGGGCAAGCCTTTTACCCTTGGGCGGGATGAGTTTTTTGTTCTCGGCGATAACAGCCCAAACAGTGAGGACGGCAGGTGGTGGGGACAGGAGGGGAAAGGTAACAACGGGCATTTCTATCGGGCGGGGATTGTTCCGCGTGATTATCTTGTTGGAAAGGCGCTTTTTGTGTATTGGCCGAGCGGGTTCAGGGTCTCGGAGATGATACCTTTCGGGATTATTCCGAATGTGGGGCAGATGCGCTTTATCTACGGCGGGTCGGACAGAGGGCTGTAAGAGGTTATTTGCGGGTTGCGCGTTTTGACAAGTTGGACTGCAAAAAGCGCAAGAAAAATGGTGAAAAATTGTGATTTTTTGTAATTTTTTTGTAAAAAGCGTGCATTTTTTGGTATTTTTTGCGCAATTTTGGTATTTTTTGCGCTTTTTTTGACAATTTTGAGCGAAGTTTGCGCTTTTTCTCTCTTTTGGTCCATGGGGGGCGAGGGATTTATTAAAATGGGTAGGTTAGTCAAATTGGGGAAGGTCTTTGGTTTTGGGTATATGCGTATTTGATTGAAAGGGGTATTTAGGGCGGGGAGGCAAGGGAGGATTTAGAGGTTTTTTGGGTTGAAAAAGTAGTTGCAAAGGGGAGGGGAATGGTTTATAATGCTTAGGCTACAGGAGATTTGCAAAAAAGCGTTGTGGAGTGCAGTGGAGGTTGCCTAATTGATTATCGATTAAAGGTTATTGATTAATGGATAAGGAAATGAAAAAAGCAAAGAGGGTTTTTTGAGGGAGTATCATGAATAAGAAAAGCGTGTTAATAACAGTGGTGATGGTGTTTGCGTTTGGTTCGGCGGTGTATGGTCAGCCGTGGTTAGGGAGTGGTGATGTAAATGACCCGTACCAGATATGGACAGCGGCAGATATGCAGGCTATAGGGGCGGATAACAGTTTCTGGGATGCTCATTTTAAGTTGATGGCGGATATTGACCTGTCTGCTTATACGGGAACAATGTATAACATTATCGGGAATTACAACTATCCTTTTGAAGGGGTATTTGACGGGAATGGTCATACGATTTCGAATTTTACATATAACTCAACGGGGCTAAATTCCATTGGCTTTTTTGGGCGTGTTGATGATGTCAATGCTGTTATCAAGAATTTGACCTTAATCGACTCGAATGTCAACGGTGGAACAGGTGATCGCATTGGTTGTCTTGTTGGATGGTTAGGCACTGGTACCATACGAGGCTGTAGTGTCAAAAACGGAACTGTTTCGGGAGATGATAGAATAGGAATACTAGTGGGGTGGAATTCGAGTTTGATTGCGAGTTGCTACACCAGTGGAACAGCATCAGGAGACGAAAGAGTTGGTGGATTGGCGGGTGAGAATTGGTATGGTAGGATTTTAAACTGCCACACAAGGACTTCCGTTTCGGGCTGGAGGTATATCGGTGGACTTGTGGGACATATTCACGATGGTACGATTGAACACTGCTCTGCAGTAGGTGATGTTAATGGGACAGACTACGCCACGGGCGGGCTTGTAGGAGAAAATTGGGGCGTTATCTATAATTGCTTTACAACAGGAATTATCAGAGGCTATTATGCAACTGGTGGACTGGTGGGAAGTAATTTTGGCACAGTTTCTAACTGTTATGCCGGAGGTACAGTTAACGGGACGTTTGACAGCACGGGGGGACTGTTGGGAAAGAATGAGGACCTTGTTTCGAATTGCTATGCCACAGCTAAAGTTTCTGGAAACGGAACAGTAGGAGGATTGGTGGGCGAAAATGCTTTCGCCTCTTACTCCAAGTGTTTTTGGGACAAAAGCGTCAATCCGGATGTAAACGGTATAGGGAATATAGATGAGCCGAATGTAGTTGGGCTGCCGACTGTGTTGATGCAGATGGAGAGTACGTTTACTGATGCTGGTTGGGATTTCAATACTCCTGTATGGAAGATATGTGAGGACGAAGATTATCCAAGGCTGTGGTGGGAAAAATATGGTGGCGGCTGTGGTACTGTGGAGAATCCGTTTCTGATTCGTACTTCATGTCAAATGCAAGCGATAGGGGCTGACTCGAATTATTGGGATGCACATTTTAAGCTGATGAAAGATGTCGATTTGGGTGACTATATTGGTGAGAGCTTTAATATTATTGGCACTCCTCCCTATTATCCAGTCTATGGAACACCTTTTTCAGGAGTATTTGACGGCAATGGTCATACGATATCGAACTTCACTTACGATTCAAATGGAATATCTTGCATAGGGCTTTTCGGTTTTGTAGATGACCCGAACGCGGAAATTAAGAACCTTGGATTGATAGCCCCTGATGTTAATGGAGTGGGTCCCATGTTATTTGGCTTTGGCGCTTTGGCAGGGTCTTTGGTCAGGGGTTCTGTCAGCGGTTGTTATGTTGACCGAGGCAGTGTTACAGGATATTTTAGTATTGGTGGCCTGGTGGGGCTAAATCGTTGGGGAGTCGTATTTGATAGTTATTCAACAGCCAGTGTTACAGGGAGTTGTGGTGTTGGAGGCCTGGTGGGAGGGAATGAATATGGCAGCATAATGAACTGTTATTCGACGGGCAGCGTTACAGGATATGAACATATTACAGATGAAGGTATTGGCGGCCTGGTGGGAGGCAATGATTATGATGGTAGTATAATCAACTGTTATTCGACGGGCAGCGTTACAGGAGATTGGACGGTCGGCGGCCTGGTGGGAACCAATCGTGGTGATATACAAATGTGTTATTCGGCGAGCAGCATTACAGGAGATGAAGATGTTGGCGGGCTGGTGGGAAAGAATCGTTATAATGGCAGTATAATGAACTGTTATTCGACGGGCAGTGTTACAGGAGAATCATATGTTGGTGGGATGGTAGGAGAAAATGGGGGCGGTGTAAGGAATAGTTATTCGGCGGGCAGTGTTGCAGGAGATTCTCATGTTGGTGGTCTGGTGGGATACGATTATAATTTTTACGGTGATTATACAGCTTGTTTCTGGGACAGTGACGTTAATCCTGATGTAAACGGCATTTTTAACAGAGATGAGCCGAATGTTGTGGGACTGCCGACGGCGTTGATGCAGACCGAGAGTACGTTCACGGATGCGGGTTGGGATTTTGTGACACCGGTGTGGAAGATTTGTAAGGAGCCGGATTACCCGAAGCTTTGGTGGGAGGGATGTGCTTTGGAGGTTGAGGTTAGACTGACGCCGCAGATGCTAAATTGTGAGAGCGAAGGCAACTGGGTGAAGGCGCATGTTATTCTGCCGGAAGGGTATTGGCCAGAGGATATAGATGTAAATACGCCGGCGGTGGCAGAGCCGATGGGAGCAGAATCGGAATATATAAAGGTCTTTGATAACGGCAAGGGCAAGTTCGGGGTTGAGATTGGCTTTGACAGGGAGGCATTTTGTGCGGCTGGGGTAGAGAGTGAGGACGGGTACCTGGATGTTACAGTTACGGGGCGGCTGTTGACGGGTCAGCGATTCGAGGGGGCTGATATGATAAAGGTGTTAAATCAGCACTGGCAACACAGGTATCAGAAATTAATGAGGGGTGAAAGATTGTTGAGAAGCGTGGATGAGTGAGGTTGGAGATTTGAACTGGGAGGCGGGATGTGATATATCCGAGCCGGAGGATGAGGTGATAGACGGGCTGGACCTTGGGGTGTTTGTTGGTAACTGGCTGGAAGGGATTGATTATTGATGATTGATGATTGGGAAGGAAATGAGGAAAAATAAAGAGGGTTTTTTGAGGGAGTATCATGAATAAGAAAAGCGTTTTAACGACAGTGGTGGTGGTGTTTTTATTTTGTTCGGCGGATTTAGTGCGTGCCGACTGGCCGGAGGTTGACAAACTGCTCGCCTCAGACGGCGCTGACCATGACCGGTTTGGCTATAGTGTTTCAGTCAGCGGCGATTACGCCATTATCGGAGCTTATTACGATGACGACAAGGGAAGCTATTCCGGCTCGGCGTACATATTCAAGTATGACGGGACGGTCTGGTATGAGCAGGCCAAATTGACGGCCTCTGACGGCGCAGCCGACGACTTGTTCGGCCATTGTGTTTCAATCAGCGGCGATTACGCCATCATCGGGGCATATCTCGATGACGACCATGGAAGCGAATCCGGCTCGGCGTACATATTCAAGCGAGACGGCGAAACCTGGTATGAGCAAGACAAATTGACCGCCTCGGACGGCGCGGCCGGCGACGTTTTCGGTTATTCTGTTTCTATCAGCGGCGATTACGCTATTGTCGGGGCCTGGCGCGATGACGACAAAGGAGACGATTCAGGGTCGGCGTACATATTCAAGCGAGATGGTTCAGTCTGGAGCGAGCAGGTCAAGTTGACCGCCTCAGACGGCGCTGCTGAAGACCGGTTTGGCTATTGCGTTTCTGTAAGCGGCGATTACGATTACGCCATTGTCGGGGCTTATGTGGATGACGATAACGGAGACTATTCCGGGTCGGCTTACATGTTTGCCCCGTGTCCGGATTCGGATTTTACGGAGGACTGCTTTGTTGATTTCAGGGACCTTTCGGTCATGGGAGATGAGTGGCTGGCAGGTGTAAAATAGATTCTTTGCGAATGTGGAGGTAAGAAAATGAAGGTCAGAACAAGGCTTTATATCTTTGTGACGATTTTGCTGGTTTTATTGCTTTCGGTGGATTTATTGCATGCCGGCTGGCCGGAGATTGATAAGCTGGTCGCCTCGGACGGCGCTGCTGAAGACCGGTTTGGCCATTCTGTTTCTTTAAGCGGCGATTACGCCATTATAGGGGCCCTTGAAGATGACGACAACGGAGACTGGTCCGGGTCGGCGTACATATTCAAGCGAGACGGAGAAGTCTGGAGCGAGCAGGCCAAATTGACCGCCTCGGACGGCGGTGTCAGTGACCAATTTGGCGGTTCTGTTTCAATCAGCGGCGATTACGCCATTATCGGGGCTCATAGGGATGACGACAACGGAGACAGCTCCGGCTCAGCGTACATATTCAAGCGGGACGGGACAATCTGGAGTGAGCAGGACAAATTGCTCGCCTCGGACGGTGCTGACCTCGACTACTTTGGCGGTTCTGTTTCTATCAGCGGCGATTACGCCATCGTCGGGGCTATTTTCGATGATGACAAGGGAGATTTTTCCGGGTCGGCTTACATATTTGCGCCCAATGAAGTTGAGCCCAACAACTGGGACCAGGTAGCCAAATTGACGGCCCCGGACGGCGCCGCCTACGACTACTTTGGCTGTTCTGTTTCAGTCAACGGCGATTATGCCCTCATCGGGGCCTGGGGCGATAACGACAATGGAACAGCTTCCGGGTCAGCGTACATATTCAAGCGAGAGGGGACGGCCTGGAGTGAGCAGGACAAGTTGACGGCCTCGGACGGTGAAGCCGGCGACCACTTTGGCCGTTCTGTTTCAATCAGCGGCGATTACGCCATTGTCGGTGCTGAGGGCGATGACGACAACGGAAACCTTTCCGGCTCGGCGTACATATTCAAGCGGGAGGCAGAAGTCTGGAGCGAGCAGGCCAAGTTGACGGCCTCGGACGGCGCTGAGAGCGACCGCTTTGGCCTTCGTGTTTCTACCAACGGCGATTATGCCATTGTCGGGGTCTCTGACGATGACGACAACGGAGACGGCTCCGGCTCGGCGTATATGTTCAAGCGAGAGGGAGAAGTTTGGAGCGAGCAGGCCAAACTGACCGCCTCAGACGGCGCTGAGGGCGACCGTTTTGGCAATCGTGTTTCTATCAGCGGTAATTACGCCATCGTCGGTGCTTATTTAGATGACGACAACGGGAGCGAATCCGGCTCGGCTTACATGTTTGTCAGGTGTCCGGACTCGGATTTGACGGGGGACTGCTTTGTTGATTTCAGGGATTTTTCGGTCATCGGGAATGAGTGGTGGCAGAGCCATAAATAGATT
>Ga0307378_10002423_pt1 | contig 28635 bp, 26 predicted proteins | sample UN1MG_FD_202238 | JGI IMG/M metagenome (GOLD analysis project Ga0307378, IMG submission 202238) | Soil microbial communities from Risofladan, Vaasa, Finland - UN-1 | ecosystem: Environmental > Terrestrial > Soil > Coastal area > Acid sulfate soil | place: Finland: Risofladan, Vaasa | collected... | reverse complement strand
TATTCATTGTCTACACCTGTGGAAGGTCTGCGTCAGTTTATATCATTATTGTTAGATATGGGGATTTCAGAAGAAGAGGTTAGAACTATGGTAAAAACCAATCCCGAAAAGGTTTTAGGTCTTAAGCTACTTCCTCATTTTTCCGCCTTTTATGAAGATGAGTAGGGCCCTAAAAAAATATTATAGGCTGCGAATAATACCGGAATCAAAATTGCAAATATCGCATCTTATGTCGGTGGTGGGACCGACGGTCGAACTGTAGCCAATCAAAGCAAAACTGATTTAATTTAAGGAGGTGAAAGCCGGCGTATAGCATTTTATTAACCCGATGGGCAGGGTGTCACCGGTCTGTTCATGGAGATTGCCCATTAAATACCGATGGCAAAAATTATATTTTAGGAGGTATTGTTATGAGAATTATGAGAAGAAGACTCAACTTTATGATGTTGTTCGTGGTAATTTTATTGTTGGCATTTGTTTCAGTCTCCTCTTTTGCCGCGGAATACCCGAAGGAAAAAGCTATTCGTTTTTTTAACCCCTACGGTGCAGGAGGGGGAGTGGATATTTCTTCAAGGATTCTTGCAAGTGCAGCACAGCCATTAGTAGACCAGCGAATCGACGTAATATGTATGCCTGGAGCTGGTGGGCAGGAAGCGATTAATTTTGTGATGAATCAGCCACAGGATGGTTATACCTTCCTTGTTACTGACTATGGGCCTCTTATTACCACTGCTTTGACAGAAAAAGTGGGCTATGACCTTTCTGACTGGAAACCCGTTTTCCAGATAACGGAAGTTGTTCCTACATTCTTTGTAAAAGCAGATAGCCCCATCAAGGATGTTAATGATTGGATTGCTAAAGCAAAGGCTGAGCCTAATGTATTTTCAGTTGGTCATGGTAGATATCTCAGTGTACCACATCTTCCTCTTATCATTTTCGAAAAACTTACGGGTATTAAGAATAAACATGTTCCTACCACTGGTGGATCTGAAGCTTTGGCTTTTGTTCTTGGTGGTCATGTTGATATTGGTGCATCTGTACCTAGTACTATTGGGGCGACTGTTAAAGCTGGACAAACCAGAGCTTTGGCAGTATGTTCGGAAGAAAGGGTCCCATCCCTACCTGATACACCCACTATGAAAGAACTCGGATATGATGTCGTCCTTCCCGCATGGTACACCATATTTGCATATAAAGATGTACCGGAAGACAGAATCGAGTTTATCCAGAATAAGTTTATTGAAGCTCTGAATACCGAGTCAGCACAATCCCTGGCTGGAAAGTTAAACGTTGATCTTACTCCTTATGGAAGCGAAAAATGTCAGGGAATTTATAATGCAACAATAGAAAACCTTAAAACTCTTCTGTCTGATCTAACGAAAAAATAGGTTTGGTCTTGCATGCACAGGTCATAAAATGACCTGTGCGTTTTAACTTAAATAAAGGGAAAGAGGAGGTTTTCAGGTGGATTTTATATTTTCTGTTTTGCAAGAAGCGTTTGTGCCAGAAGTTATTATATTTGCTATGTTGGGAGTTTTCCTTGGAGTTACTGTTGGAGCTATCCCTGGCCTCAGCGGAGATATGGCAATAGCTCTACTGCTCCCATTTGTGTATAAACTGAATCCTGTTCCAGCTTTAGGAATGTTGATCGGTATCTATAAAGGCAGCATGTTTGGTGGTGCAATTTCTGCCATTTCATTTGGTGTCCCAGGAACACCTGCCGCAGTGGTTACAATGGAAGACGGGTATCCTGCTAAAAAGAATGGCTACCCTAAAAAAGCTATGCTTACTGCTCTTTATTCTTCGGTAACAGGGGATTTTTTTTCTACCTTGCTCCTTATTTTTCTGGCTCTTCCCCTGGCGAGCGTAGCCTTGCAATTTGGTCCGGTGGAATTTTTTGCCCTTTATGTATTTGCCCTGCTGATGATAGCCCTTCTCGTTCAGGGTGGAATAAAGAAGGGCCTTGCGGCAGCGGGTATTGGACTTTTCATAGGATGTATAGGTATGGATCCAGTAATTGGAACGACACGCCTTATTTTTGGGATTAGTCGATTAAGGGGTGGAATACCACTGATACCCCTCTTGGTAGGTGTTTTTGCTGTTTCCGAGTTGATGATACAGTTCTTAAAAGAATGGTACCGTAGTAGATTAAAGAAAATTAAAGAATTATCTGGACTGTCTAAAGAAAGTGGTTATGATCCATCCAAGGATATAATGAGCTTTAAAGTATACCTATCAACTTTAAAGGCAACTCTGATAGGTTCTGTTATGGGGACTTTTGTAGGTGCCCTTCCAGGGGCGGGGTCTTCTTTGGCGGCTTATGTGAGTTATGGAGCGGCAAGGCAATTTTCTTCCCATCCAGAGCAATTTGGCAAGGGAATTCTTGAAGGTGTAGCGGCTCCAGAAGCAGGTAATAGTGCAACCTGTGGGGCTTCTATGATTCCCCTTCTTACATTTGGTATACCTGGCAGTGCTACTGCTGCCTTGATAGGAGCAGCACTTATAATGCAGGGTATTAACCCAGGACCATTAGTGTTCCAAGAAAATACACTTATAATGTTTTCCTTCTTTGTGGTCATTTTTTATGCAAGCGTAATGAATCTGGGTTTTGGTTATGCTTTGATTCCTCTCTATGCTAAAATTGCCATGGTAAAGTCTCGGTTCCTTTTTCCTTCAGTATTTCTTTTCGCTCTTATTGGAACATACGCTTCCAGGAATTCTGTCACTGATGTCTGGATTCTTCTTGTAGCTGGGTTACTGGGTGCACTTTTAAGGAAAGGTAGATTCCCCCTTGGACCCTTGGTTTTAGCTTTTATTATTGGACCAGGTGCTGAAAAGGCTCTTCGCCAAGCTCTTTTGATAGGGGGAGGGGAATGGAGTGTCCTTCTTAAAAGCCCCATAGCAATAGGGTTTTACGCCATAAGTGTTGTGAGCATAATTCTCCTAATCAGGTTTCAGAAAAAATTAGCTTAGTTAAAATTAAAAATAAGAAAGGAAGGAGCTTAATAGATGAAACGATTTTCCCTTAATTATGATCTGTTTCTGTCAGGTTTTATTACATTTATTGGGCTTGCTGGGCTGGTTTATCTCCACTTTGAAGAATTGAGTATGGGAGCTGGAATAGGAGCAAAGCTTTTCCCCCAGCTTTCCCTTTTGATAATGTTCATTTTTGGAGTATTAATGGTGGTTGATGCACTAGATGTAAAACATGCAGTGGCGTACCCTGAAATAAATATTTTATCTATCGCTCTTTTTATGACGCTATCGATATTGTATGCACTATTTTTAACCAGAATAGGAATAATAACAGCCACGTTCCTGTTCCTTCTTGTTTCTTTTAGTATCCTTGCACCTAAAGGGGTTGCAAGCTTGAAGAGCAGTATAATTTACTCAGCTTTTTTAACATTCCTTATATGGATTATTTTTGTACGAATAGTAGGCATTATTCTACCTCAATGCCTATTGATCTAGAAAGCAGAGGTTTTAATAAAAAATTATGAGAAAGATTAGATTGACTTCTGTTAAAGAAAAAGTATCTGTTACTGTGTTACTCTTATATGACATGGTTCCCAAAACATGTGGATGTATCTGGGACCTGCTTGAACAATCTATTGAAAATATGGGTATTCATACTATGTGGGCAGGAAGAGAAATTTCTTTTCCAATAAATGCAGATTGTTTTCCTGGTAATGAAGAGTAAAAAAACCACAGAAAACCAGTTTGAAAAAAAAGAAATTTTTAGTTTAATATATCTTTTAAACGCATAAGTTGTTATTAAAGAATCTGTAACGATTGATTATGAGGCTACTAAAAAATTGCGCAGTTTATTATAAGGCCCCAATTGTTAAAAATTTTAAAAAGAAGAAAGAAGATGGAAGAATAACAAGATTATAAATTACCTGGTTGAAAAAATTATTAAATTACGAATCTAAGAAAATTAAATTTAAAGGGGTGAAATTTTATGACGGATGGAACAAGCTGGAAATATTCTCGATCACGAAAAAAAAGTGAAGAATTGTTAATGGGGACAATTGATATACATGTTCATGCCTGTCCCCATCTTGTAAGTAGTCCAAGGAGTATTGATCCTGTAGGCGCGGCTATTAAAGCAAGGGAAGCAGGCATGAGGAGTATTGTTTACATGGATGTTTTTAATATGTCTGTGGGAACATCATGGATAGTTAATCAAGTTGTTGAGGGATTTACTACGTATGGTGGAATAATATTGAATACTGTCTATGGAGGAATGAATCCAAGGGCGGTTAAAACTGCTGTGCACTATGGATCAGGAGCACGTTATGTTAGCTTTGGAGCTCATTCCACTTATTACCAGGCTTATAAGGAAGGGCGCTATGAAGATGGAAAGTGGATTACCCTAAGGGAAAAGTATCCCAAATTTGTAGAAGAAGAATTGAATCGCTGCATAAAAATTCCTCAGGGAAAACCCAGAGCTGAACTTACTGAAATACTAGAAATTATAGCTGATAACCCACAGATTTATCTTGTTACAGGACATGTTTCCAATGAAGAAGCATTTAGATTGATTGAATTAAGTAAAGAATTTGGAATTAAAAAGGTTGTTGTCTCCAATGCCGTTATAGAAAACATGTCTGATGTTGAAATAGAAAAGGTTGTAGCATCCGGTGCGTACGTGGAACGCTTACTAGCTGCCCATACACATACCACTACAATTCCCAAGACTCACTATTATGTTGAAGAAGAATATAGGGCTATGGACGAAGGTCTTAAAGGGACAACCAGTACGGGTGTTGCGGGAGTAGCTGCACAAATCAGGAAATTTGGGTCAGAACACTTTATTATCGGAACAGATTTTGGAGTATATACGCTGCCAACACCGGTAGAAGGTATGCGTGAATTTATAGCTTGTCTGCTCGATATGGGATTAAGTGAAGAAGAGATACGTACGGTAAGCAGTACAAATCCTGGAAGACTCCTTGGACTTAACGATTAAGCCCGTAAGATAAATAATTTACAGGGAGGAACAGAGTTGAAAAAAATAAAGATTACTTTTCTAAAAGAAAATGTTTGGGCGGTAGCCATTTTACTCGAGGACAAGGCTCCTCAAACATGCAAATTGCTTTGGGATGCTGTAGAAACCCCCTTGGAAAACTATGTAATCCATGCAATGTTTACCGGCAGAGAATTGTCCTTTCCAATTTCATGTCAGAAGTTGGATAATAAAAAAGCGTTAAATATACCCCCGGAGAATCAGATAGTATTTCCAGTGCCGGGTGACCTTATTTGGAATGCCTACTATCCATATCAATGGCAGGGAGTTCCACACCCGGTTTATGATTTCGGAATTTTTTACGGAAGAGATATTCGTATCTTTCTTCCTATGGGCTGGAGGCCAAGTAACCATTTTGGATGCATCGTGGAGAATCTTCAAGAATTCGCTGAAATTTGTGCCAACTGTCAGAGTGAAGGGAAAAAGTTAATGAAAATTGAAAGAGCAGAATAACCTTAAGGAAGCACATAATTGCTCTGTTACAAGGAGATGTTATAAAGGAGAAAAATTAGATTTGTTAAAATTTAACGAGATGTTAGATAAATATTATAAACTGCATAAATGGGATAATGAAATAGGTTGTCCAACATCAGAAAAATTAAAAGAATTGGGCTTGAAAAGTATGTTGGAAAAAGTAAAAGAAAAGATATCTGACTTTTAATGGACTATATTTATTATTAATATGTTGATAAAAAGGGGATGTTAAAAATAAACATTGTAGTTAATGAAAAAAAATGTGTCGGGTGTCATATTTGTGAATTAGCTTGTTCTTTTGAAAAAATAGAGAATTTAATCCTGAAAATTACACATTTAAGATAACATTTACTGCAAACGCTAGTTTAAAGATTGAGTTAAAGAGAGATTGTACTTGTGTTTCTAAAAGCAAACCTTTATGTGTTGAATTATGTCCACAACATAATATAAAGGGTTGTTAATTATCAATTATGCTATGAACTATAAAAATATTTATAAATATAAGAAAAAAAATGAAACATCTAAAAATGTTTTAAAGATTTTAGTGTAAATTTTAGTAGGATAGTTAGAAGAATGTTCCTAGAGTGCAACTGGATTTCTTAAAAATCTTATAATAAAGTGATGAATATAAAATATATTTTCACAATATGGTATTAATACGGTATTAGTAAGTTTCTTTTTAATTCAATACTAGGAGGGTAAAAAAAATGGCCATTTACACTGAAGAGATTGCAGATTATATCTGGAGAAACGGCGATATTATTCCCTGGAAAGAGGCTATGGTACATGTAAATTCCGTGGGTCATGCGTCGGTGGCGGGAGTCTTTGAAGGGATCAAGGCATACTGGAATGAAAAAAACGAACAGCTCTATGTTTTCCGGCTTCCGGAACATATGCAGCGTTTTGTTCAATCGATACGAATGGTGCGATTCGGTTTTGATTACAGCGTAGCCGACCTCAATAACGCAGTACTGGACCTGCTGAAGGCCAACAAGTATAAAAGAAGTGTGTATGTTAGGCCGTATATATTTCAGAAAGGAATGGTCCGGGAGCTGCTACAGGCGGTTCCGGGGAAACCGGTAGAGGTTATTATCGATTCCTGGCCGTTTCAGGCCTATCAGGACCCTTCCCTGTCATTGAATGTGGGAGTGACCTCATGGGTACGGATTGCCGACAATGTGATGCCTCCCCGGTTGAAAGCCTTCTCGAACTATCATAACGGACGTCTGGCTGCCATGGAATCGCAGGCCGGCGGATATGATTGGCCGATCCTTCTGGATTCTACCGGTAAAGTGACCGAAGGTCCGGGAGCTTGTTTGCTTCTGGTACGGGATAGAAAGGTAATAGCGCCGCCTATAACCAGCGGCATTCTGGAAAGCATTACCCGGGATACGGTAAAAGCACTGGTTGAAGAGGTGCTCAAAATTCCTTTTATCGAACGGGTGGTGGACAGGACGGAATTGTATCTGGCCGACGAAGTGTTTTTTGTAGGAACCGGTTGGGAGATTAAACCGGTTGCCTCGGTGGATCGTATTATTGTCAATGACGGAAAGATGGGAAAAATAACTTCCCAGATTCAGGATCTGTATAAGCAAGTCGTCCTGGGTGAAGATTCCCGATATATGAAGTGGTTGACCCCGGTGTACACGAAAGATTTGGTTTAAACAGGATTGATGGAGAAAACAGATATGAAACAATCGAGATTGTCGTCTCTTTTTAAACCGGTCTTCCTGGTTGTAGTGGGAGCTTCCGAAAAACCGGGACCAGGATTGCAGGTAATTGAAAACTTGCGGGTTCTAGGGTTTAAAGGAAAAATAATTCCCGTAAACCCGAAATATGAGAAGGTTTTGGGGTTGAAATGCTTCCCCTCACTTACTGCGGTCAAGGAAGCCGGTTTACCCGTTGACATGGTAACCATCTTGTTGGGAAGAAACAATGTGTTACCGGTTATGGAAGAGGCGGTCACCATAGGTATAAAAGCTGCTTGGGCATTTGCCGCCGGTTTTGGCGAGACAGGGGTGGAAGGAAAAGAGCTGGAGAACAGACTCCGCAATTTGTGTGCGGATAACGATATACTTTTTCTAGGTCCGAATTGCGTGGGATACCTTAATCCAAACGATAAGACTGGAACTTTCAGTGCCCCTGCTCCCAAAGAAATCAAAGGGGGCAATATCGGGATGGTTACGCAGAGCGGGTACCTGGGACTTGCGGTTGCGAACAACAGCAGGGGGCTTGGATTCGGCCTTATATGCACCACTGGGAACGAAGTAGGGGTGGATGCGACAGATTGTATAGACTACATGCTGGATGATGAAGGAATCGATGTAGTGCTGGCGTTTATCGAACAGTTTCGTAAGCCCAAAAAAATTATTGAGGTAGCCTGGAAAGCTAAAGAAAAAGGGAAACCTATTATTCTGATAAAGGTTGGAAAATCTGCTATAGCGCAGAGAGCTACCGTAGCCCATACTGGCGCTCTGGTTGGGTTGGACGACGTTCAGGATGCCCTGTTCGAGAAGTTAGGGGTCATTCGGGCATACGACTTTGATGAAATGTTTGAGACTGCAGAGTTGTTATCCAAAGTAAAATCTAAAATGCCGAAAGGAAAAAATGTTTTCGCTGTGACCCTTTCAGGTGGGGTAATCAGCCTTATAGGAGACCTGAGTGATTCACTAAATATTAAATTTCCTCCATGGAGTGAAGAAGGCAAGACCAAACTACTGGGAATCTTGCCGGATTTCAGTTCCATAGCGAATCCTCTTGATGCCTGGGGCAGCGGACGAATAGAGAAAACCTACCTGCCCTGCCTTCAAGCCGCAGTGGACCAACCGCAAGCTGATATTATTCTAGTCGTCCAGGATGTGCCTGGCGGAATGTCCCGCCGGCAGGTGGACCAGTACAAGGTGGTAGCCAACGCGGCAGTGGAAGTGGCGAAAAAAACGGAAAAACCCGTGATAATGTTGAACAATCAATCCAGTGGTGTTAATGAAGAAATCCGTGATATCATGGAGGCAGGCAATGTTCCTCTTTTACAGGGTACCCGTGAAGGGCTTCTTGCGCTGAATAATCTTATAAAGTACGCTGAGTTTCTGCGTAAGCCGGTGCCCGTATTCACGGTAAAACATAATAACTCTGCCCACAAAATGTTGCCGGAGGGCGATGCGGTTTTAACCGAGTTTGAAAGCAAGAAGCTTGTGGCCCAATACGGTATTCCTGTTACGAAGGAATACTTATGCCATTCCAAGGATGAAGTGTTGGAGAAAGCCGACGAATTCGGTTACCCATTAGTCATGAAGCTCATATCGAAAGAGATCCAGCATAAAACGGAAGCAGGTGTGGTTAAGCTTAATATAAAAAACGCAGCGGAAGCCGGGCAGGCCTATGATGAAGTGATTAGCAATGCCATAGCGTACAACCCGAACGTGATAGTGCAGGGTATATTGTGTTACAGGATGATCGAGGAACCGGTTGCCGAGGCTATTGTGGGTGTTTTATCGGACCCTTATTTTGGTCCGGCAGTGGTATTTGGCCTGGGAGGGATTATGGTCGAGGTTATCAAAGATCGTGCCCTATTGATTCCGCCTATCGGGAGAGAGGAAGCACGGAGAGCAGTCGATTCGACCAAAGGAAGTAAGCTTCTATATGGTTTTCGGGGTAAACCCAAAGGCGATATCGAGGCTCTGATTGATGTTATTGTGAAAGTGGGAGAAATGACCTTGGACTTGGCAGGAAGAATCGACGTACTGGATATAAATCCGTTGTTGATACTTCCGGAGGGAAAAGGCGTTATTGCGGTAGACGCATTAGTTTCTATAAAACAAGATTTGTAAATAGATGGGGGGTAATTGTGTGAAAGAAATTTTATCAGGAAACGAGGCATTTGCACGAGGTGCCTATGAAGCGGGAATTCAGGTGGTTACCGGTTATCCTGGGACACCAAGTTCCGAAATAATCCAGACAATTGGAGAGATATACAATGGCGATATCTATTCCGAATGGTCTACTAATGAAAAAGTTGCCATGGATGCTGCGGCAGGTGCCGCCTATTCTGGCCGTCGGTCCATGGTTACCACGAAACAGGTGGGAATGAATGTTTTATCAGATTCATTGTTATATACCGTATATACCGGAATTGAAGCGGGGCTGGTAGTAGTTACGGCCGATGATCCCGGACTGTTCAGTTCGCAGAACGAACAGGATAACCGCTGGTACTCCAGACTGGCAAAGATACCAACTTTGGAACCTCAGGATAGCCAGGAAGCCAAAGATTTTGTAATCAAGGGAATCGAGATTTCAGAAAAATTCGATACCCCGGTACTTATCAGAACCGTAATGCGTGTTTCTCATTCCAAATCCATAGTACAATTAGGAGAAAGACCGGAGGTTCCAAAGAGGGTTGAAAAGTTTCCCCGCAACATATCAAAATATAATTGTACTGCCATGTATGCGAAAAAAATGCATGCCAAAGTGGAAAAACGGATTCTGGATATACAGGAATGGTTGGAAACTTCAGATCTCAACAAGATCGAATGGAAAGATACCAAAATAGGTATTATTACCGCCGGTGTGGTTCATACCTATGTTCGGGATGTTTTTCCTAATGCCTCTATTCTGAAGTTGGGTATGATCAATCCTATTCCCAAAAAACTAATCAAAGATTTTGCTTCCAAAGTTGATCAGCTGATCATTATCGAAGAACTCGACCCTGTTCTGGAAGAGCAGGTCAAAGCGCTAGGTATAGGCGCCCAGGGCAAAGATATTTTTCCTCCCTGCTATGAATTACTTCCTAATAGAATGAAAGAGCTTTCCGTAAAAGCAGGGCTGATAAAAGCTGAGAAAATACCTGAGAACAAATATCGGGAGCTACTTGAAAGTCTTCCCACCCGTTCTCCTGTATTTTGTCCTGGCTGTCCTCACCGTTCAAGTTTTTACGTGATGAACAAACTGAAAGTGCCTGTAGCCGGTGATATTGGTTGCTACAATCTTGGTAGTATGCCTCCCTTTAACGCGCAGCATACCATGGGAGCTATGGGAGCCAGTATCGGCGTTTTGCACGGGATCTCCCTGGCGAGGATTCCGGAAAACGCAGTATGTACCATCGGAGACTCCACCTTCTTTCATTCCGGAATGCCTCCCCTGGTAAATATGGTGCATAATGGCGGCCGGGGAGTCGTGGTCATTATGGATAACAGTAGCACCGCGATGACCGGGCATCAAGATCACCCGGGTATCGACTGGAGTGTAACCAAGGATAGAAAGGCCAAAAAAATTGAGATTGAACCTTTAGTGCGGGCTATGGGGGTAGAAAAGGTGGTTACCGTCAATGCTTTTAACGTGAAAGAAGTAAAAGAGGGTTTTGAAGAGTGTCTTAAATTCGATGGTACGGCGGTCCTGATTGCCAAGGGCGAATGTATATTTGTTTCCAGAAAGCCAAAACCGGCGTTTACCGTGAATACAGAGAAATGTATTGCCTGTCATGTTTGTTTTGAGGTCGGATGTCCGGCGGTGGTTGTGGACGTTGTGAAAAATAAGAAAAACGGTAAGTTTAAAGCCAAAATAGATTCCACCCTTTGTAACGGGTGCAGTGTCTGTTCTCAAGTATGTCCTACTGGGGCCATTGAAGCACCCAAGCCTGGAAAGGAGAGTTTAGCAGGATGAAAGATATAAATTTTCTTATAGCTGGCGTAGGTGGTCAAGGAACGATTCTCGTAAGTGATATCATGGCAGAGGCAGGAATGCTGGCTGGTTATGATGTTAAAAAGACTGATGTTTTGGGATTGGCTATCCGCGGAGGTAGTGTAATTAGTCATATCCGGTGGGGAGAGAAGGTAGATGCGCCCATGTCTATGAGAGGTAAAGTGGATTACCTTCTGGCATTTGAGCCCATCGAAGCCCTGCGGCAAATAGAATTTCTTAACGGGGAAAGTACCATCGTCTTCAATGAATATAAAATTTATCCAGTCACAGTATCCAGCGGCTTTGCGACATACCCTGCGGATAATGTGATTGAAAAAGCGTTGAAAGATAGCGCTAAAAACATATACAGCATAAATACCACCAATGAAGCGGTGGAGATTGGAAATGTAAAAACTATGAATGTCATGCTGTTGGGAGCGCTTACTCTGTTTTTGGATATCAATACGGAAACATGGGAAAAGGTGATTAAGAAATTTGTGCCAGAGCGATTTAAGGAACTAAATCTGAAGGCTTTTCGTACCGGTCGTGAGATTATGAAAAAAAAGGAGAATTTTGTATGAAAATCATGGTAATCAACCCCAACAGCTCAGTGGATATGACTAATCATATCCGTAAAGCCCTGGAAGGTATTAAGCGGTCTGAAACGGAACTGACCGTAACCTGCCCCGATAAGGGTCCTGTGGCCATAGAATCGGCTTATGATGAGACTCTGGCCGCCTTTTACTGTATGGATCTGATAAAAAAGGCAAATACGGAAAAATATGATGCGGTTATTGTTGCCTGCTTTGCCGATCCCGGATTGGTGGCGATGAAAGAAATTTCGGATATTCTGGTAGTGGGAATACAGGAAGTTTCAATGCATGTGGCTTCCATGCTGGGGAATAAATTTACTATTTTGACGCCTATGAAAAAAAGGATTCCCAGCAAATATAATGATGTTTGGCGAAATAAACTTCCCTATAACCTGGCATCGGTCCGGGAGTTGGGAATGACGGTAACCGAAACCGATGAAAAGCCTGATTTTGCGCAGAAGCGGATCATGGAAGTGGCCAAGCAGGCTGTGGAAGAAGACGGCGCTGAGGTGATCATTCTCGGATGTGCGGGAATGGTCGGATATGCTGAAAAAGCAGCCAAAGAGCTCAACATCGTAGTCATTGACCCCACTTCGGTAGCGTTCAAATATGTCGAGGCGATGGTAGAAGCGGGCATTAAACAATCAAAACGAGCACTGTATGCCTATCCTTCACCGAAAAAATATAAAGTGTAATATATTTATTCAATTTATAAAGTAATTTATGAGTTTTATATACAGAGATATTATGAATACTGCCAATCTTGTCATAAATGACATTTTGAAAATTATGAAAATAGGCGAGAAGATGGAAAAAAGTGCAAAAACCGAAAAAAGTGAACAATCTTATGTCGATCATCAATCCTGACAAGATAAGAGTTTCAGAGTTTTCTGAAAGGCACAATTAAAAATAAATATGAGGTGGTATATAATAGATGTCAATTATTAAATGGAGCAAATTTGCTGAAAAAACAGTCATAGAATTAGCACAGGTAAAAGAAGGAGAGAATCTTTTAATATTAGCTGATACTAATACGAATATGGATATAGCGGAAGCTTGTTTAGCTGCAGGGCTTGAAAAAACTCCCAATGCTCAACTTTTAGTAATGCGAAGAATATTGGATAACGAGACAGGTGAATTAAATCCAGTTATTCATAATGCTGTTGTGAATTCCGATGTTGTAATAGGATTATTTCAAGGATCAAAATTCTTTTCTACTAATACCCGTACAGAAGCAGTTAAAAGAGGAACTCGGATTACTTCTACGCAACCAATAGGTATTGAAGAATATATAATTCAGGCTGTAGTTGATGTAGATTTTCAAAAGATGCGTAAAAATGCTGAATTAATGGCAAATTTGTGGAAAAAATCTAAAAAGTGCCATATAACTTCTTCTATTGGAACAGATATTAGCTTTGAATTTCAGAATAGGCCAGTACTTATTGGAGATGGGGCAGCAACGGAACCGGGGGAGGTTGAATTTTTCCCTGGAATGACTGTAAAGGTTGCCCCACTAGAAGAAACAATAAATGGAACAATTGTGGTAGATGGAAATATAGTTCCAGGAGGTATTGTATCTTCTCCAGTCACTATAAAAATAGAAAAAGGCATAATAGCCAACATTGAAGGTAAGGCAGAGGCAAATTCATGGAGAAATTGGCTCAGCTCACTAAATGATTCTATTATATACCATTTATCACATGTAAAAGTAGGATTAAACCCTAAAGCTAAATTGAGTGGCAACGAAACTCAAGATGAAGTAATAATTGGTGCTGTTTCTTTTGGTTTCGGACGCCAACCGGAATCTCTTAAAGGTAAAATAACCGGGGGAAAATTTCAGACAGAGGTGATTTTGGTATCTCCAAATATTTATGTTGATGATATAGTTGTGTCTAAGAATAATAACCTTAATGAAGAAATAGGATTTATTAAAATGGTTTAATTTGATTAATGAAAAATTCCTAGATTATTAAGATTTTTATTACCCGAAGGGCAGAATACCACTGGCTTGTCCGTGGGGTTTTCACAAAATAAGGAGGTTACTATGCAGAAGTCAAGTAGTAAAATTATGTGGACAGAGATGACACGACCGGAGTTAGAAACGTATTTGAATAAGAAATCAAATCCTGTAGTAATAATTCCCTTAGGATCAATTGAACAACATGGAGTGCAATTACCTTTAGGAACTGATTCTTTATCAGCTATTGAAATATGTAAAGCAATAGCTAAAAGAACAGGTTCATTGGTATTGCCAGTAACTTGGGTAGGATATTCAGAACATCATATGGGTTTTAAAGGCACTATTACTTTTAGTCAAGACACATTAGCTCGGATTATAATGGATACAATCAAAAGTCTATCTCGTCATGGACTAAAAAGGGTTTTAATCGTAAATTGGCATGGAGGAAATAAAGATACTCTCCATTTTGCTGTAAAAGAAAGTAGTAAAAAATACAAAGTAAATATAATAGTCGATTGCCAAGAATCAGAAGATCCAGATGCATTTACTACCCTAAAGAATTTTGATATTCATGCAGGTTTAGGAGAAACTTCGTTCATGTTAAATCTGTTTCCAGAGCTCGTAGACACAGATAAAATAAAAGAATGGAAACCAACAGTCAAACTTCCAAAACCAATAGAGAAAGCAAGAAAACTTTGTTTAGAACAGAATGAAGACTGCCAACAATTATTAAAGATTGCAAGGTCATATCTACCTGATACTCATATATTAACCTCATCAGGGGTGTATGGATTAACAGATATAAAGGATGCTACCAAAGAAGAAGGGAAGGAATTTTTTAATAAGGTAGTGGATAGATTAGTCAATTTAATAAAACTATGGGATAAAGTCGAAAAGTAATTTACTCATTAGAGGATATTATGGTAAGAAATTATGGAGATATTAATTTTAACTATTCAGTATTTAGAAAAAATATAATAAATAGGAGGTTTAGTTAAGATGTTTTTATATCAATACGAACTGGGAAAGGCTTGCGATATACTTGTTAAAGAGTTATTTAAATTAAAACCTGGAGAGACTTTTGTTATTACGGCAGATACTGAAAGTGATCCTCGGGTTGTTGATGCAGCTGCAAGTGCGGCATTTACAATTGGTGCAAAGCCAATGGTGATTTGGTTACCCTCTCCTTTAATAGAAGGCAAATTAGCAGATTCTATTTTACCTCTAAACTCTTTAACAGGGGCTTTGATGGGAGCAGATGCTTGGTTAGAAATAAATAATAAACAAATATTTGATTCTACTCCCTCCCAAATTGCATTGAAAGAGAATAAAAAACTTCGATATTTAGGGCTTACCGGTGCGACTGTTAGTATGGTAGTTCGATGTATTGGTAGAGTTAATTATCCAGCCTTAAAGGAATTTATTCATTATGTAGCTAATGTTACTAAGGCAGCAAGGCATGTTCGTATGACTACACCAGCAGGAACAGAGGTTGAATTTGATAATTTTCCTGATCAAGAATTAGGCATTGAAGATGGCTATGCTAACAAACCTGGAGTACATTGGATGCCCGGTCAAATCGGATGGTTACCAGATCGTAAATCAATTAATGGAGTTATTATTATTGATGGTTCACTTGTACCACCGTGTGGAGTACTTAGTGAACCGGTTCGTTTAACAATGAAAGAAGGAGAAATTGTTGAGATTAAAGACGGAACCCAAGCGCGAGAATTTGAGTTATGGCTGAACAAACTTAATCATCCTCAGATGAGAAAGGTAGCTCATACAACCTATGGATTCCTACCTGGCGCTAAACTTTCAGGGATGATCGCAGAGGATGAAAGAATTTGGGGTTGTACTGTGTGGGGCTTTGGTTCTACCAGTAAAGAATCGGCACCTTCACATACGGATGGAATTTGTTTAGACACTTCTGTTTGGTTAGATGGGAAACAATTAATGGATAAAGGGAAAGTTGTAGATGCAAAATTAATAGAATTGACAAAAAAACTTGGGAAAGCTTAATCTCAAATTAAAATATGAATTTACTTGGTTATTGTAATGTAGAGAAAGTAGATTAAAGGAGGTGGAAACTATAGAAATTAAATGATTTTATAAGAATTATGTTAAATTATAAATTTTTGAGGAGGTTCTATTATGTTAAATAGAAAAGTTAAGATTTTGGCGATTAGTTTATGTTTGATGGGAATTTTAGTCAGTTTAACCGGTTTATGTGTTGCACCAAGTATAGTCCGATATAGCTCTGATTGGCCACCTTCAATTGATCCAGCTGTTGGTTCAGAAGTAGAAAGTGTAACAGCACAAGTAAATCTATTTGACCCTTTAATTTTCCCAGATACTGAAGGGAATTTTCTACCACATGTTGCAAAAAGTTGGGATGTATCATCTGATGGATTGGTTTATACCTTCTATCTGCGTCCGGGGATTAAATTTCATAATGGAAGTGAATTAATAGCTGAAGATGTAAAGTTTAGTATGGATCGTTTGTTAACGATAGGAGAAGGGGTGGCATATTTGTGGTTAGGAAATATAAAAGAAACAGAGGTTATTGATAAATATACTGTGGCATTTAATATGGAAAAACCTTTCGGTCCATTTATTTCTACTTTACCTTCTTTCTTTATTGTAAACAAAGGTTTAATCATGGAAAATATTAAACCAGGAATTTATGGTGAGATGGGTGACTATGGCAAAGAGTACGTTTCAACAAATGATGTCGGTTCTGGTCCCTATATGATTAAAGATTTCAGTCGTGCAGAATATCTGCTTATGGAGAAGAATCCAAATTATTTCTTAGATATCAGCACTGCACCGGATGAGTTTCAAATGATTGGGTCAACTGAACCAGTATTGATAAAAACATTGATGGCTAAACAAGAGTTAGAGATGACTAATAGGTGGTTGTCACCTGAAACGCTCGAATCTTTAGCAAAAATTGAAGGTGTAGAAGTTGCTCGGTGGCGTTCAAGTTCAGAAGATTATATTACTATGAATATTCGTAAACCACCTCTTGATGATATCCATGTTCGAAGAGCGTTAGCTTGGGCTTTTGATTATGATACAGCTGTAAAGTTAGTTCCAGGATCTGTTCAGGCAAGAGGACCTGTTCCGATGAAAGTTCCCGGAAGCGATCCTAATTGTTTTCAATTCCATCGTAATTTAGAGAGAGCAAAGTTGGAGCTAAAACAGTCTAAATACTATGGTCATTTTGACGAATATCCTATGGAGTGTCAATGGAATGATAGTCCATTGCAGGAAAAGGATGCTATGCTACTTATGGCGAATGCTGACGAGATTGGTTTAACTGTTAATGTTGTAGAAACAACTTGGTCATTAATATGTTCAGATAGTGCTTCAATAGAGACGACTCCGCACTTTCATGTTGTGGGTGATGAAGCTCGCTATCCAGAAGCCGGTGCTTTACTTCAAGCACGATATCATTCTGTGACAGCTGGCACTTGGGAGCAAACTGAATGGTTGCTCGATCCAGTCTTTGATAAAATGATTGATGACGCATTTGCTACCGTAGATAAGGATGAAAGATTTGCTAAATATAGGGAAGCTTCAAGATATATAGTAGATCTTTGTCCGAGTATTTTCCTGTTAGAGACTCCAGAATGTCGCGCTTATCAGGCTGCTTATATGGATTGGCCCGCTGCTAAAGGAGAAGTAATTCAGGGCTTTAAGTACGATAATTGTATACGATTTATCAAATTAAACCCTTGAAAGTAAAAGAAAGAAGAGTTAATGAAAAATGAGCTTATAAACAAAGGAGGGTAAGTTATTGATAAAAAGGAAGTCAGTGATGACTTCCTTTTTATCAATGGTAAAATTGAAAATGAAGGATAGAAGAATAATATTTATAGTAAAAAGGTTATTCCATTCTGTATTTGTTTTATGGGGTCTTTCTGTGCTTATTTTTGTTATGTCGCGGATTGCGCCAGGTGATCCAGCAAGAATGGTTCTAGGAACAAGGGCTCCTGAAGAAGTGGTAGAACGTCTTAGGATTGCAATGCATTATAATGAACCAATATATACTCAATATTTTTACTGGTTTAAGAGTGTTCTTCGTGGTAATTTTGGAGTTTCTCTTGTTACACAGCATCCAGTTTTAGAGGATATTAGTCAAGTCTTCCCAGCAACTTTTGAACTTGCTATATATGCTTTTATCTTTATGACGATTATTGGAATTACGCTTGGTATTTTATCAGCTCGATATAATAATACATGGATAGATCACTTAGGACGACTCCTTTCATATTTTGGTATCGTAACACCTTCCTTCGTCTTTGCAATTATGGGCATGTTAATTTTTTGCTATTTACTTAACGTTCTTCCTGCTATGGGAAGGCTTAGTCCCGGGATAATATATCCTCCAAAAATAACAGGTTTGATAACAATTGATGCATTAATTCAAGGTAATTTTAAGGTTTTTATTGATGCCCTTAAACATTTGATATTGCCGACAGTTAGTTTAGGCTTATTGGGAATGGCAGAAGAAGCAAGAATTACTCGAGCATCAGTTTACAATAACATGAAAAAAGAGTATATTGCAGCTGCAGAATCTTATGGAATTCCTGAAAAAGTTATAATGTTCCGTGATCTTTTAAAACCTTCTCTTATAGCGGTAATATCTGTACTTGGGTTAGAATTTGGTGCACTTATCGCAAATTCCTTTCTCGTTGAATTGATTTTTAATTGGCCTGGATTTGCTCGTTATGGAATGAATGCGATGTTGCAAAAGGACCTTAATGCTATATCTGGGATAGTCTTAGTACTGGGTGTAGTCTTCGTCTTCTGTAATATTATTGTTGATCTCATTGTCGATTTTCTTGACCCCCGAATTCATCTAGTAAAGGAAAGGAACGAATAAATAAGATGAAAAAAAGTATTTTCATCCAAGCATTAAATTCCAAAAAATGGGAGAAGGTACAAAGAAACTGGTATAGATTTTCCCGTAATTATCTTTCTATTATAGGATTAATAACAGTTACTATTATTCTATTTTTAGCAATATTTGCTCCTTTTATTACAGCTCATCCTGAAGCTGTTGGTAGATATGTAAATTTTTCTGAAGCAAAAAAACCACCCTGTTTAAGTTATCCCTTTGGAACTGATATGTTTGGTCGCGATAATTTAACTCGTACCATATATGCTTTTAGAATTTCTTTATTAATGGCATTTGTGGTTCTTTTAATAGCAGTTCCCCTAGGAGTAATTTTAGGACTTATTGCAGGATATTTTCAGGGTACTTGGATTGATACTATAATTATGCGAATTACAGATATTTTTCTTTCTATTCCTCCATTAATCCTTGCCTTAGCAATTTGTTCCATTTTTCCTCGAAATCTACTTACTACTATGCTAGCAATATCTATATTGTGGTGGACATGGTGTTGTAGGATGGTGTATGGAATTGTCACTTCTGTAAAAGGTGAATTTTTCATTCAATCAGCAGAATTAATTGGCGCAGGAAGATTACATATTCTTTTTATGGAAATCCTTCCTAATTGTCTTTCAGAAATTATTACTAAAATAACCTTAGATGTGGGGGCTATAATTTTGATTGGATCGAGCCTAAGTTTTGTAGGTCTTGGTGCCCAACCTCCTACTGCTGACTTAGGAAGTATGATCGCCAACGGAACTAAATATCTACCTGATCAGTGGTGGATGGCAGTATTTCCTGGGATTGCCCTGGCAATAGTCGTATTAGGATTTAACCTTTTGGGAGATGGGATTCATGATTTATTTGTAGTTGAGGAGAGATAATTTATGCAAACACCTTTAATTAATATAAAAGATTTACATTTAGAATTTAAGGTATTCGGAGGGACACTTAAAGTTTTAGATGGAGTAAACTTTACCGTATGGCCTAAAGAAAAAGTTGGTTTGATTGGAGAAGCAAGTTGCGGAAAAACTACTACACTGAAGTCGATAATAAAAATTCTTGGTATGACCTCAGCGAGAATTACTAAAGGTAAAATATTATTTAAAGGAAGAGATATTCTAAAAATGAATAAAGCAGAAATTCAGGATGTTAGAAGAAAGGAAATTTCTATGATCTTCCAAGATCCTACTGCTGCTCTTAATCCTGTATTTTCGATAGGTTCTCAACTCAAAAATATTATAAAATATTCAGTGGGATTAAAAGAGAATTTAACAAGAAAAGAGATAGAAACACGTGCAATAGAAGCATTAAAAAGAGTTATGCTCCCAGATCCGGAAAGAATATTGGTAAGTTATCCTATTCAGCTTTCTGGTGGGATGCGTCAAAGGGTTTGCATTGCGATGGCGTTGTTGAGTAACCTTGATTTATTAATTGCCGATGAGCCTGGGACATCTCTTGATGTTACAATTAATGATCAGATTCTTCATTTATTAGATAACTTGGTGAAGAAAAAGAATATATCAGTAATCTTAATTAGTCATGCTTTAGGAATGATTAAAAATATCACTGAAAGAACTTATATAATGTATGCCGGTTCTATGGTAGAGGTAGCAAAGACAGCTGAAATATTTATTAATCCTCTACATCCATATAGTCAAGATTTAATAGCTGCTGTTCCCAAACTTACGGGAGAAGGAATATCTCAAGGAATTCCAGGACATATTCCTGATTACCTCAATCCACCGCCAGGATGTCGGTATCATCCAAGGTGTAGGTATGTAATGCCGATATGCAAAGTTAAAAACCCACCTTTTTTAAAAATTAATGAGATTCATCAAGTTGCATGTTGGCTTTTTAAAAAAGAGGTGAATCAAGTTGGCAAATAACAATATATTAACTATAAAAAATCTTAAAAAATATTTTATTACTCAACAAGGAATTGTTAAAGCAGTAAATGATATAAATTTGTCCATTAAAGAAGGAGAAATATTTGGTCTGGTAGGTGAGTCTGGTTCAGGAAAAAGTACAGTGGCTTACACTATAGCTGGCTCATATCAACTTACTGAAGGTGAAATTATTTATCGTAATCAAGACATAAGCAATGAAAGTAAAAAACGGTCCAAGGAATTAAAAAAGGAGATACAAATTGTTTTTCAAGATCCTGGTACTTCCTTAAATCCTGCGAGGAGCATTTATCAGATACTTGAATTGCCACTTAAGGTGCATGCTATTGTTAAGAATCGTAAAGATCGAACTGAGAAGGTTAAAGAACTTCTTAAAATGGTTGAGCTACCAGAAGATTATATTTACAAATATCCCCAGATGATTGGAGGAGGAGAAAGACAAATGGTTTCAATTGCGCGAGCCTTAGCAACAAATCCCTCTTTAGTCTTATTAGATGAACCTACATCAGCTTTAGATGTGTCGATTCAAGCAAAAATTATTAATATGTTAATTCAATTTCAAAAGAATTTCAACCTATCATATCTCTTTATTACTCATGATTTGATTTTGATGAGAAATGTCGCTTCATCGGTTGCCATTATGTATCTTGGTAAAATTTGTGAAAAGGCGATAAGTTCCGAATTTTTTAGGAATCCTCTTCATCCCTATACACAGATGTTATTATCTTCTATACCTGTTCTAACTGATGAGGAAGAAAAGCTTAAACCAAAAAAAATAAAATCTACAGGTGAAATTCCTAGTCCAGTAAATATTCCCCCTGGTTGTAGCTTTCATTCAAGATGTCCTAAGAAAATGGATATCTGTTCTAAAGAGGATCCGGTTATGGTAGAAGTAACTAAGGGGCATTTTGTTAGATGTCATCTTTATAATTAAATTAGATTAACAATACTCATCTTATACCTAAATAGCTAGGTCAACAATATCGAGTTGGTGTAAAATATAAAGAGGGCTAAGCTTTATAAAAGAATATAATTTATTGTATTTTGCAAAAATTAGAAGTTAGGAGGAGATTAAAACGAATGAACGCGAACGTTTCTTAGCAACAATGAACCATCAGATTCCTGATCGTATACCTACTGTAATGGATGCTCGCATAGAAGTCCAGGAGGCTTTGAAGAATTATTATGGTGTCGGTTCATATTTGGAAGTACTTGATATTTTGGGGGCAGTTGATATAGATCGTTTTCCAACAGATAGTTGGATTAAGGTGAATTTCCCTGGTTATGATGATAAGGCTGAATTAATAGAAGGTCCATGGCTGGGGGGTGGTCAGAAATATATTAAGATCGATGAAACAACATTTAAAAATGCTTGGGGTGTTGTTTTCAAGATTGGTGCTAAGGGAAAGTATGTTGAATGGGTATCTGGCCCATTGGTCGATGCTAAGGATCCAGATGAAATATTTATTCCCACTATAGATGATATTGTCGATGATCCAGATCTTCCAAGAAGAGTCCAGAAACTAAAAGATAAAGGGGTATTTGTTCAAGGAACAGTAACTCAAGTATATAAGACGGCATGGATGCTAAGAGGTATGGAAAATTTGTTATGTGATTATTTGATTAATAGAGCCTTTATTGAGAAATTATATGATAAGCTTTATAAACTACAGGGTGAGATATTACAAAGGCTGACTAAAGCAGGTATGGATATGATTGGTTTTGAAGGTGATGTTGCAATGCAACATAGCCTTATTATGGGACCGGATACATGGAGAGCTGTTGATAAACCTAGATTAGCGAAAGTAATTGTATCGTGTAAGGAAATAAACCCTAATGTCCATGTCTTTATCCATAGTGACGGGGATATAAGTGAAATTATGCCTGACCTAATTGAAATCGGGTTTGATGTGATAGATCCAATTCAGCCTGAATGTATGGATCCGATTGAAATAAAAAAGTTATACGGAGATAAAATAACACTGCACCGATGCGGAAGTCTTCAAAGGACTCTACCATTTGGGACCCCAAAAGATTGTAAAAAAGAAGCCGTTACTTATATCGAACAATGTGGGCAAAATGGAGGATTAGTATTGGGAGCATCTAATACTATCGGTTATGATGTTCCTGTTGAAAATATTGTGGCCTGGTATGAAGCTGTACGAGACTATATATTTTAATAAATACAAACAAACAACGATCAGGCTTTCAGAAAATTCGCTCTTTAAAAATTTAATATTAGGAAGAAAAGATTTTACAGAGCGAATCTTATCTTTATTACCCGCTAAATATCTCAGGACTGAATTTAAAATACTACAGAAAAAATTGGGTATCACTACCCTTTACGTTACTCACAATTTTTATGAGGCGGAAGAGATGGCAGAAAGAATTGCTGTGCTTGATAAAGGTAGAGTAGAACAGATAGGTCTTCCCAAGGAATCATCTTCTACGGTCTGTTGCACCGTAGTAACCGGAAAAAATTTTTTGAAGGTAAAGCTACCCCGGGAGATATTTGCCAGCATGAATTTAAATATCGGTGATGAAGTGTGGATGATTTTAGCTCCAAGGAAATTAAAAACCATTACTGATGGTGAGTAATTCTTTATTTTAAAAGTACTTCATTTTCCTATAAAAAGATTGATATAGATAGCGTTTTTATATATAATTAGTCATATCATATAATTGTATTTTATAAAATTCATACAAACTTGTTTACTTTAGTGATGTAAAAATATATAAAAGGATTGAGGGAACAAAATTTAAAAAAGATTTAAATAATTTATCAAAACAGTGTAGGGGGTTAATTTAATGTTACAAGGCAAAGATATTTTAAATACTGCCCAGTTTTCGCTTCAAGAATTAAATTTGATTATGAATACTGCGGCAAATTTCGAAAGAAGAGTGAAAAACGGAGAAGTAATTAGAAATATGGAAGGTCAGGTCGTTGCCAGCTTGTTTTTTGAACCAAGCACGAGAACCCGTCTTTCTTTTGAAACTGCGATAAACAGATTAGGTGCCAGAGTGATTACCGTGGCTAATGCAGCAAGTTCTTCTGTATCTAAAGGAGAAACTTTGGCTGATACCATTAGAACGGTTGATGGTTATGTGGATGTTATTGTTATGCGTCATCCTATGAAAGGTTCTGCCAAAGTTGCTTCTGATAATGCTTCTCATCCGGTTATTAATGGTGGTGATGGGGCTGGACAGCATCCCACTCAGGCTCTTTTAGATCTTTATACTATTCGCAAAGAAAAGGGGGTTTTAGGGGGGCATACTGTAACTTTTTTAGGTGATTTGAAAAATGGACGAACGGTTCATTCTTTAGGATATTTTATGGCTCTCTATGGTAATAAGATTATCTTTGTTTCCCCCAAATCTCTAAGAATGCCTAAAGAAATAACTGCTGACCTAAGAAGTCGAGGAGCAGAGATTGAAGAGACTGAAAATTTAGAAAAGGCTTTATCGGTCAGTGATATTGTTTATGTTACGAGAGTGCAAAGAGAAAGATTTGAAAATCCGGAAGATTATGAAAAGGTTAAAGGTTTGTATATTATAAATAGAGAAATGATCGATCAAGCTAAAAAAGGCATTACCATCCTTCATCCCCTTCCCAGAGTGGATGAAATATCTACCGATGTTGATGATTATGAAGGAGCTGCTTATTTTAGGCAAGCTCACAATGGACTTTATGTCAGAATGGCACTTTTGGCATTAGTTACTGGCAGAGCGTAATCCAAAAACAATTTTTTCATGAAGCAGTATTAAGCTATAATGTGATTGCAACACAAAAAGCAAACAAACAAAAGGTAATGTAACGGCATGATGCATCGTGCCCACAAGAGATATTAGGCAATAATATGAATTAACAGTTGAAGAGTAACAATACGGAGGATAATTTATGAATAAGTTTGACCTCGTAATCAAATCAGATAAGATATTTACAGATCGCAGATTAATAGATGGTTATATTGGAATAAAAGATGGAATAATTACTGCTATCAGTAAAGCAAAATTAGAGGCTGATGAAGTTATCGACGCAGAAGGGAAAATGGTTTTACCCGGCACTGTAGACCCCCATGTTCATATCAGGGCTCCGGGTCATGATGAAAGAGAAACCTTTGAGAGTGGTTCTAAAGATGCAGCTTTAGGCGGGGTTACTACAGTAATTGAAATGCCGTTCGCCTCCCCTCCTCCGCATTCTCCCGAAATAGTAAAAAACAGAATGAATGTTGCAGACAAAGAAGTGGTGGTTGATATTGCTTTTTATGGAGCGGCAGGTACAGATTACCTGGATGATGTCATTCCTTGTTCAAAATCTGGCATTGTGGCCTTTAAAACTTTTTTACACGAAGCGCTTCCGGGTAGAGCCAAAGAATTTATCGGGCTTACTGCACCAAATACCGGAGACCAATACGAACTGATGGAAAAAATAGCTCAGACAGGTGTGATGATTGGCTTTCATGCAGAAAATAACGATATGATAAATAAAAATATTGCACGCTTAAGAAGTGAAGGTAAAATCTCTCCGATATATCACGGGAGGTCTCGGCCACCAGTTGTAGAGATTGAGACAACAGCAAAGATTTTACTCTTTGCTGAAAAAATTGGTACTAAGGTAGAGATATGTCATATTAGTACACCAGAGGTTGTAGAATTAGTAAATGAAGCAAAATGTAAAGGGGTATATGCTATAGCGGAAACCTGTCCCCACTATTTATTCCTTAATGAGAATGCTCTTAATAAAGTTGGTGTATTTGCCAAGTGCAACCCTCCTTTAAGGAGCGAAGAAGAGCGGCAGGGGATGTGGGAAATGGTAAATGATGGAAGTATCGATATTATCGGAAGTGACCACGCACCTTACACTAAAGAGGAAAAAGAGAGAGGTAGTGAAGATATATTTACTCCCCCGGCAGGATTCCCCGGTTTATCCACCAGATTGCCCTTGCTTTTCACTGCAGTAAAAGAAGGAAAGATAGAGCTGGATAGAATGGTTGAACTTATCTGCGAGAATCCTGCTAAAATATTTGGTTTGTATCCTAAAAAAGGAACAATTTCGGTGGGTTCAGATGCAGATTTTGTAATCTTTGACCCGGAGAAAAAGGGAGTAATTTCCAAAGATAAAATGTTTACAAAATGTAGAGACAGTGCCCTGGTATATGATGGGTGGAAAGTTTACGGAAAACCAGAAAAGACTATTGTTAGAGGGAAAGTTGTCTTTGATGATGGGGAAATAACTGTTTCTCCGGGATATGGAGAGATTATAAAAGTATACAGAAGTTGATGTTTTTAATAAAATTGTAGGCAATCTTTAAGAGAAAGCGAGGAAGGATAAATGGATAGAATTGATTTGCAGAAATTGGAAAAACTAAACAATCAGCATGTTATTAAAGTAGTAGAAGAAGCTATAAAATTATGTAAACCGGCAAAGGTAACCGTGATAACTGATTCGGAAGAAGATATCAATTATGTAAGAGGATTAGCCCTTAATAACGGCGAAGAAAAAAAATTAAAGATGGAAAGCCATACCATCCACTTTGATGGTTATTATGATCAAGGCAGAGACAAAACCAATACCAAATATTTGTTATCTAAAGATGTGGATTGGGGGATAAAGGTAAATTCGATAGAAAAAGATAAAGGGCTCAAAGAAATATATTCTTACCTTGATGGCAGTATGGCCGGTAAAGAGATGTTAGTAAGATTCTTTTCTCTCGGTCCAACCAATTCGGTATTTTCCTTGAAAGCCCTCCAGATTACCGATTCGGCCTATGTAGCCCATAGTGAAGATATCCTCTATAGGCCTGCTTATGAAGAATTTAAAAAACTTAATGGCTCTCCGGATTTCTTTTTCTTCCTCCACTCTGCCGGAAGATTAGAAAATGGGGTTAGCATAGATATAGATAAACGGAGGATTTATATTGACCTCGAAGAAAATAGAGTTTACTCGGTTAATAATCAATATGCCGGTAACTCTTTGGGATTAAAAAAATTAGCTTTCAGGTTAGCTATTAAAAAAGCCAATGAAGAAGGATGGCTGGCGGAGCATATGTTTATAATGGGTGTTCATGGCCCAAAAGACCGGATTACCTATTTTACCGGAGCCTATCCCAGTGCCTGTGGGAAGACCAGTACCGCCATGATCCCTGGCCAGACTGTAGTTGGTGATGATATTGCTTATCTTAAAAAAATTGACGGAGTAATAAGGGCGGTAAATATGGAATCAGGCATATTTGGTATCATTCATAGTGTAAATTCGGAAGATGATCCAGTGATTTATCAAGCATTAATTACACCTGGTGAAGTTATTTTCTCTAATGTATTGATTAATAATGAAGCCCCTTACTGGGAAGGGATGAAAAAAGATATCCCGGATAAAGGGATTAATTTTTCAGGAGAGTGGTTCGAAGGGAAAAAAGACAGTCAGGGCAAGGAAATTCCTTGTTCCCATAAGAATGCAAGATACACCCTCAGGTTAAATGAGCTGAACAATATTGATTCCAAGGTCAATGATCCCGATGGGGTACCGGTAAAAGCTATTTTCTATGGAGGAAGGGATTCTGATACTACTATACCCATAGTGGAATCACTTACTTGGGCGCATGGTGTTTTTCTGGGAGCTACAGTTGAATCTGAAACCACTGCTGCAACACTTGGTGCCCGAGGAGTGAGGAAATACAATCCGATGGCTAATCTTGACTTTATTTCCGTGCCGCTGGGAACTTATATACAAAATCATCTAAAATTTACTAAAGATCTTAAAGTAATTCCCAAAATCTATGCTACTAATTATTTTTTAAAGGATGATACTGGTAAATATTTAAATGGGAAAATGGATAAAAGAGTATGGCTTCTATGGGCAGAGGGGAGAGTTTATAGTGAATACGAAGCGATTGAAACCCCGGTGGGTCGAATACCCAAATACGAGGATTTAAAAACATTATTTGTTCGCGAACTGGGTAAAGATTACACAGAAGTCGAATATATTCAACAGTTCTCCTTAAGGGTGGCAAAGTACTTAGAGAAGATGGAGAGGATGAGCAAAATATTTGAAAATAATAAGATGCCCGATGCCTTTACTAAAGAGTTAAGAACACAAACTGAAAGATTAAGGGACATAAGAATAAAATTTGGAGAGGACACAATTTCTCCTTTTAAGTTTTTAGATAAATAAAATTAATTAGTAATAGATTTTGGTATTCTAAAAACAATTACGGAAAAATAAATTTAAATAAAAGGGGGCGGAGAAATCCGCTCCCCTCAAGAACTAACTGCTCATATTCACTTTTATCTTCATATCACATTACTTCTAATCATTTCTAAAAATATTTAAAATTTATTGAACAAGAAGGGAATATTTAAATGTTTAAAAATGCTATCGTAAGAAGGCCAGGTCGCTCATTGGTAAATGGCATAACATCAGCTCCTGAGTTGGGAAAACCGGAATATAGAATAGCTATAAAACAACATGATGATTACATCGAGGCTTTAAAATTTTGTGGAGTTGAAGTAACTGTATTGCAGGCAGATGAAAGATTTCCCGATTCTTGCTTTGTTGAAGATGTAGCAGTTTGTACAAAAAATTTTTCAATGATAGCGAAACCGGGAGTACCATCAAGAAGAGGGGAAGAAAAAGAAATAATAGAAGTGATTAAAAAATTTTATAATAACTTTGAATATATAAAAGAACTCGGAACCCTTGAGGGTGGAGATGTAATGATGGTAAAAGACCATTTTTATATTGGGATTTCAAAGCGGACCAACAGAGAAGGGGCGAAACAACTGATGAAAGCTTTGGAAAAATATGGAATGTCAGGTACGATTGTAGAAATCTCAGAAACGCTTCATCTAAAAAGCGGTTTGGCGTATTTAGAGGAAAATGTGCTTCTTGTTGCAGGTGAATTTATAAACAATTTAAAGTTTAAAGGATTTAACAAAATAGTAATTGATGAAGACGAAATATACTCAGCTAATTGTATTAGGGTAAATGATTACGTATTAGTGCCTGCAGGTTGTCCTAAAACCAAAGAAAAAATTGAAACCGCTGGTTTTAAGATAATCGTAATTGACACATCTGAGTATAGAAAGGTTAACGGAGG
>Ga0307378_10002422_pt1 | contig 28636 bp, 14 predicted proteins | sample UN1MG_FD_202238 | JGI IMG/M metagenome (GOLD analysis project Ga0307378, IMG submission 202238) | Soil microbial communities from Risofladan, Vaasa, Finland - UN-1 | ecosystem: Environmental > Terrestrial > Soil > Coastal area > Acid sulfate soil | place: Finland: Risofladan, Vaasa | collected... | reverse complement strand
CCGTAAAAAGCCTGTTTTCTGCGGATTTCAACAACTTTTCAAAGAGCCATTTACGTAACCAATTATTGTTATTCGACTTATAACGGGACAGTACTGATTAAAAATTAAAAATTAAAACGCCGCTTTATAGGCGTTCTGAGCGAAGTGTAGAATCTACATTACCGCTGGCCAGATCCTTCGGCTTCGCCTCAGGATGACACTAACGTGTCATTTTGCACTTTGATTTTTACATTTTGATCTTTCTATAGTAATAACGCTCGGCAGGCCAAAAATTCACATTTATTTTAAAAAAATCTGAATTAAATTTGGCATCCTGCCCGCACAAACACTTAAAGACAGCTCCACAGTGAACAATTATCATAATAGCCGCCTAAAAGCAATACAATTTTCAGCGAAAACAAGGCCGTTTAATAAGGTTGCTATTATGCAGAGTAGCATAGACGCCCCGTTCGAAATTGGCTTTGTTTGGCTTTGAATTGGCTTTGTTTTCTCGCCGCCTCGGCCCCCTAAAATCTTCATAAGTCATTATTGTTACTAACTTAACATAATTTAACCCCCTGCCAAATTGGCTTTGTTTTTTCAAATCGCATGGCCGGAGAAACCCCGGATTTACTAATTACAATACCTGCTTTCGCCGGCACAAGTTTACTATTTACTATTTGGCCATCCGCTGCTTCGAGTTCCCAGCCAAAGGCTGGCATATTGGCTTTGTTTGGCTTTGAATTGGGTTTGTTTTCCGCCGCCTTCAAAGCATGAAATTCTTCATAACCACCTTTCATATAGATACTTAAGCCAATTTAATCCTACCGCAAATTGGGTTTGTTTTTTCAAACGTACCCTTTCAAACGTGCCTTCGGATCTGTCATTTGGCTCCTATGCCTTTTGTTTAGGATTTAGTGCTTAGGATTTCCGGCCGAAGGCCGGTTTTGGTTCCATTCGACGCTGCTCAGAGCCTGCCCTGAACGTAGTTGAAGGGAAAATCTTGTTTTTTCAAATTAGCCACGAATTAACACGAATAAAGATAATAATCATTTTCTTAAACCGCTGATAAACGCAGATTAACGCGGAAAAAATAGTCAATCGTCAATAGTAAGCCTGCCCTGAGCAAGGTTGAATGGATAATCAATGACAAAGCCTTTTACATTTTTACTTATATTTGTATTCCATATTAAAATTGTTATATATTATACGAAAATTATATTAAATATCAAGTAAAATCTGAAATAAATCTCCGTGAGACGAAGCTTGCTGCGCGTGGCTCCTGACCCTTGCCCCGGGATTCGAGCGACGAACTACGAAATCAACTCGTAGGGTGACTGCGACCAATCCAGAAGACGGGTCGGTACTCCATAGTTACGTAGCACCATTAATACAGTAATATCATCAGCCAAGGCTCCTTGTTCACCCGGATCCGCGAAGAATCGAACTGTTGACCGAAAGATATCTATGCTCTGACGCTCGAGCTTGAGCTTCTCACACCGCGAGAGGTTCTGTCGGGACGAACGGTCGATCAACGGCACAAGGCCGCCTTAGCGCTTCGATTGACCACGACACAACCACCGTTTGCCACGCAACTCGGTGAGTACATGAAGAACTTCTGCTTCGGAGTCAATAGATCAATCATGGTGGGGCAAGCCCCACCCTACGATTTTAAATTGTATGTCACGTATTATTTGCGAAAATGGAATCGACCGGGAGAGCCCTGTTTTTTTTCCTATTCGGAATTTCCGGATTTATAATGCGGTACCAAATGTAAAGAATAGCTCGACATTCCCTGTAGCAACGGCCTATTGCGGACGATGATTCAATTCTGGACGGTGGTATCGTACCGAACGCCGTCGGGCACCGGCACGGGGACCGCAACGGTAATGCCGTGGTCGCCGGCGGTTTTGCGGGAAGAATCGACGGCTATGAAAGCGGTGTAGGCCGACATCAGGCCGTATTCGAGTGCCACCTGCCTAATCTCGCCGGGCAGGTCGGGGTTGGTGTCATAAGCGGCCTGGCTGCCAAGCGTCTCAATCTTTTTCCGCGCCCATACACAGGCAATGCCCGCGTGGGTGGCGGCGGAATCTTCGAGGTCAACGGCGATTGGGATGTCCTGAGTCATGTCGCCAACTTTACCTTTGACGTGAATGGTTGTGCTGCTGCTGCTGCCTTTAAATCTGCCGGTAAGGATTACAGGCCGGCCGACGAAAAGATCGGGAATGCGGCCGGGGTACATATCCGTAACCTGCATATCGCCCCAGTCGATAGTGACGTCCGCCAGGGCCGGGTGGCTGATGCGGTCGTAGAACTCGTCGACGACCTCTCCGGCACTGTCGTCCAGGCCGATATAAGCGACGGCGCCTTTTCCGAGTTTGGCCATCCGGTCGAGCAGGTATCGGTTGACGGATGAGCCGACGCCGAAGCTGAAGATTCGGCTGGCGCCGAGCCGCTGGTGAATTGCGGCGAGAATTTCAGTCTCGTTGCCGATATAGCCATCGGTCATAAACGAGACCAGGCGAAATCGTTTCGGGTCATGTGCGAAGTCCAGCGCCGCCTTTATGCCCTCGATCATCATCGTGCCGCCGCTGCCTTTCAGCGACTCTACATAGGCGAGCCCTTTGCGGATATTTGCGGGGGTTGCCGGCACAGGATTTGGGCCGAGCTTGGAAGCGTTATTTGAAAATCGGATAATCTGGAAAGTGTCGCCCGGCTGTAGTTTTTTCAGTGCCCTTGTAATCGCCTGCTTGGCCTTGGCGATGGGTTTGCCGCTCATGCTGCCGGAGCAGTCGAGGACAAAAATCATCTCCATCGGGGCACGTTTCAGATACGAAAGATTTTCCGGCGGATAAAGCATCAGTGTGAAAAATCCGCCCCGCTGGTCGCGGTGTGTCACCAGGGCCGACTTTACGGTGCTGCCCGCGACTTTATAGCGGAGTACGAAGTCCTTGTTGGGAATACTGTCGAGACTGCTGAGCTTGACCGTCCGCTTGTCACGTGCCGGAGAGCTGTTGTTTATCACGTGGCTGGTGCACACGAGCTGCTCGATTGTCACGCCGGCGTCGATATCGACGGCCAGCGAAATATCATGCCCGCTGCGCTGCCCGGGTTTGAGGTACTGGACCTCGGTCTTCTGGCCGGAGATGCCGGCTTTGCCGCGTGCTACGGCACCAACTCCATCGGTGCATCCGGGAGGGTTGAATCGCGGCCCGACCACCATGGGAAAAACAAATTCGTACCAGCCGTCCACATAGGCCAGGGTATTGAAATACTTGATATTGACGTCGATTGCCTTGCCCGGCTCGATGTTGGCTACCTTCTGCGTGAAAATATTGGGCCTCTCCTGGGTAAGAAGCGAAGCGACGTGTCCCTGGCTCCTGGCCTGCCGATAAATCTCCTCGGCCTCTTTACGCTCGCGAATTATGCCGCGAATGCGACGCTCGCCTATTGTCATAATGAACTCGTTTATCGCCGCGTTCTGAGGCAGCGGAAATACATACACCGCCTCGATCTTCTCATCGTACGGATTATGAAACTGCTGGGTGACATCGACGGTTGCTATATATCCGCTGATTTGACCTTTCACGTCGGTATGCTTGAGCGGCAGAGGAATTTCCTTTTCCTCTTCAGGCAGCTTGGCCAACATGGCGCCGCAGCCGGGCGTATCCTCACCGGTAGGGACAGCCTGTGTTTCGGATTTTGCTATTACCCAAATCTCATCCGCGGTGACATTGAGCAATTCGGCAGGTATCCGTCTATCCGGCCTGCGCTCGCCTTCTCTGGAAAGAGACAAGACTCTCCCGGAGGTACGACTATTACTCGATGAAGTCGGGCTCGGTAGCTTAACAGCTTCAAATCCACCCGTGCCGCCCGTGCGACCATATCTATCGCCATCACGATCGCTCCATCCATACGTGACGACACGCTTACCACCAATCATGCCGTCTTCTGCTAACTTTTCCGCGGGCAATAATACAGGACCTCTCACGATACCAAATTCTGATTTTTCTTCGCTTTCGGGCTCCAGGGAGAACTTGATATCTTGTGGGTCCACAGGTTGGGTAGTCACTCCAGGCTGTGGGATTCCGGCAGGAGTTGTTGTTATCAGTTGATGACCTAAGCTTTCTGTACCTGACTCGACCATGACCTGCTGCATGCTTAAGCCGCTTTCATCTTCCGGTGCATCCTGTTGTGGTTTCGATGGTTCGGCCGATGTTTCCGCCCACACTATGACTTCGGAATCGGGCTTTTTATTATCGTCGGCTATTGTTGCTCTTTCGCTCGACTCATCCGCCGGTTGCTGTAAGGTTGTTGTCGGTCGTTCCTGGCATCCAATGAAAGAGCATACCAGCACGATTGCGATCAGGCTAAGAAGAATTGATGCGATTAGTGTTTTCTTTTTCACTTTTATTCTCCTTTTTCGAATGTGATTTCAGCGGGTATTTCTTTTGCATCCGCGTCGGCGGCGACGGTGAGCTTCAATTCGTATTGCGGCTCGGCGTCGCCTATGATTTGCAGATGTATGGTAGCGATTCTCGTGCGGCCTTTGGGCAGATCGCTGCCGGTGCTGAAAGCGGCGATGATGATGCGGTCTTTGGCCAAGGCAGCCGGGTCGTAGTAAGGAGCGTCTTTGAATGCTTCGTGCCGGCCGCCCTCGACGCCGACGATTTTGATTTGTCCTGCAGCAGCTTTCAACTCGAACTGATAGGCCGCGAGGCTGCTGTTGCCGGAATCGAGATATATATGCAGCGGGGCGAAACGCACGCCGGACTGAGCGGTCGAATAATCCTGCTCCGACTGCTGCGCCAGGACGGGAACTATTAAACAAATGCCGGCCAGAATGATTGGCGTTATTTTAGTCATTATAAAACTCCCTTATCCAGGCGGACGGCGGCGAGAGCGACCACATCGACGTCGCTGCGATCGATCAGGCCGTCACCATTAAAGTCCCACTCTGTTTCAGTGCGGCCGGCGGATTCGATGTGCCGGGCTAATTTGAAAGCATCGAGGATGTCTACTCGGCCGTTTCGGTCAATATCGATAGCCTGTGTTTCGCTGAGTGCATAGCGATACGCTGTCGGTTCTGGCTTCTTTGTGAGGTCCAAACTGAAGGCAAGGATAATAACAGCAGCCGCGGCTGCTAACCGCCAGACCCAATAGAATCGCGAGCGTCTGTCATTAGTGGGTTTTAAGCCGGCAAAGTGCTTATGAGCCCGGTCCATAACAGCCCGGTCCACCTCGGGCGGCACTCCGACCCGCGGTTCAAAATGGGCATTCAAATCAGCCGAGAGCTTCGAAGGAATCCTCAAATCCATATCCTCATCAAAATGTTCTTTTCTTTTAGTCATGTCTCGTATGTGGCATGGCCATCCTGGCCATGAAGGCTTACACGGGCTGGAAGCCCGTGCCACTAACGAGCGACGACCTACGAAAATCGTTGCTCTAATATGTTAAGCAGCGGGGCCGGCCAAAAGGTTCAAACTTTTTGTGGATTTTCCTGAATTTTGCAAATTTTTGGTTTCCCTCCGTGATTGCTCTGATAAAGAACGGGCTATATCCGAGTCGCCAGGGCCACCCTGAATATCGCGCCGGTTGGCTTTGCGCCGATGATTTCCACGAAGCCATTGTGTGCCTCGGCGAATTTTTTCACCAGGGCCAGGCCCAGACCCGTTCCCGCGGTTTCGCGTGTTGACTCGGCCGCCGGGCGATAGAACTGCTCGAATATCTTGTTTCGCTGCCGGTGCGGAACGCCGGGGCCGTGATCCTCGACCTCGATTACGGTGAATTTCCCATCAGTTTTGGTCATGACGGTAATCGTCTTGTCCTCGGCGTCGCGGGCATACTTGATTGCGTTGTCCAGCAGGTTCACAACGATCTGAGTCACGGCGTCGCCGTCAAAAGTCGCCTGCTCGATCAGGTCGGGCTTGTTCCGTATCGAGAAGCCCTTCTGCTCGGCATACGGCCTCATCATCTCGACCACGTTTGCGATGCACTTGTTGATGTCACCTGCATTGAAGGCGTATTTCTTCCGTCCCCTCTGGATCCGCGAGAAGTCCAGCACGTTCTCTATCAGCCGGCTGAGCCTTTCGCTTTCCTGCCGCATATTCCCGTAATACTCGACGGCCTTGTCCTGCGATTTGACCCAGTTCTTCTCCAGCATCTCGGAGTACATTCGAATAGAGGTCAGCGGAGTTCTCAGCTCGTGCGAGACGGCCGATATGAAATCGTCCTTTTTCTGCGCCAGCTTAATTTGTGCCGTGGCGTTGCGCCACAGACTCACCAGCCCCAGTGAGACCGCTAAAAGTACAATCGCAATGATGCTGAAATACCAGATTCGCAGGTGACGAATCTCTTTGCCGATCCAGCCGGGGTCGATTTCTTTGAGGTTCAAGACCAAATCGCCAAAACCAAAATTCAGGATTGCGGCGTGGGCAACGTTTCCATCGTCGCGTGCATTTGCTCTCGGCGATAATTCAAAACTCATACCCTTGCGCACGAATCGCGATGCGGATTCCTCGATCTGCTTGAGGAGCATTTTCTCATTGAGCTGGAAGCCCTGCAGCAAATGTCTGTCTTCGATCTGTACGTGCCGCAGCAAAAACACCTGCCCGCCGAAGATGGATTCAGCCGAAGGGCCGGGGACGACCACAGGAAAGAACGGCTCGATGCGCACCTGAACCGTCTCGGTTTGACTTTCGTCCGGAGTTGCTGTTTGCTGTTCGTACGGACCGCCCGCCTGCTCGGTCTGAGCTGCTAATTCCTGAGTTTGCTGCTGTGACTGAGCAGGTACATTGGAAAGAACATTCTGCTCAACAACCTCACGTCTTTGCTGAATCACCTGCGTTTTTTGACCTTTGCTTTGCAGAGACTCGATGGGATAACTTTGAGACAGTTTACCCTTTTGCCCCGTCTCCTTGGCGAACTGATCCTGCCCGGCCGTTTCCGGCTCCTTCGGCGGCGAGATACTGCTTCGGCTATAATAATTCATCTTTAGAGAACCGGGTGTAGTTCCGCTAAGCGCCGGCAGCAGGTTTTTCTCGATGTTTTTCCTGTTCGAGATAGCTTCGGCAAACAGCTCGTTATCGGATTCGGTCAGTTCTTGTCTTTGATCGACGTTGTCGTTTGGCGTGATGACGCTGCCGTCCGGCTCGATTTGAAAATTGCCGTAGGCCAGGCCCTGTTCCAGGCGGCCGGCCAGCGGGCTGCGCAGCACGGGCATTTGCTGCCGGCCCGGCGCGACATTCTCCGGCACATAGTAATATTGATAATCCGTGTACGGGCGGCGTTGCTCGGTCTGCATGAATTCATCGAGCGTACGTGTGACATCCTGCCTAATCTGCTCGGCGACGGCGGCAAACTCGCCCAGGCGCGCGCCCTCCAGACCCTGCGCCCGTATCCGGATGGAGTGGTATCCCATCCAGGCCAGCCCGCACAGGGCGGCAAGAATGATTGTCGATAATATGATCAGCCGCTTATACATTTGCCTTTACCGGTATTAAGAGTATTCGCTATCCGCCGCTTTCGTATTTGTAGCCCGCGCCGCGGACGGTTTTTATGATTTGCGGATCTGCGGCGTCACGCTCGATCTTGCTCCTGAGCTTGGCGATGTGCATATCGACCGTTCTTGTGCCTAATTCGCTCATCGTCTCGTTCCAGACTTCTTTGTAGAGCTCCTCCCTGCTGATGACCCGGTTCGGATTGGCGGCGAAGTGTTGTACGATAGCCGCTTCCCGCTTGCTGATTTCTATTTCGTCTTCTGAGCGTCTTATTTTCAGGCCGGCAATATCGACGTCCAAATCCGCGAACTGAAACGTCTGCCCGACGGCACGTGCCGGGTCGGTTCGCCGAAGCACGGCGTTAATCCGCGCCAGCAGCTCTTCGAGCGAAAACGGCTTGGTGATATAGTCGTCGGCGCCCAGATTCAAGCCGGCGACTTTTTCTTTCTCCTGACCCTTGGCGGTCAGCATGATAATCGGGGTCTGCAAGCCATCGTTACGCCATTTGAAGCAAAGTTGTTCGCCGCTGACTTTAGGCAGCATCAAATCGAGCAAAATCAAATCGAACCGCCGCCCGGCAACCGAACGCTCGGCTTCGAGCCCGTCGGCGGCCTCGGCAACTTCGAAGTTATGAAACTCCAAAAAGTCCGCCAGGGCCGAGCGAATCTTCTCTTCGTCTTCGACTACCAATATGGATTCTTTTTCTTCCATAGTCACATCTGCTCCTATGTATATTATAGGCTATATAGACGCTGATGTTTTGTAAATGTTTTGTAAAAAAGCATAGCAGCTATTTTACGTCCATTTTACCCAACTCTCAACCGGAACTATCGTATAATTTATATAGTTCGAGAACCCAATTAAAAACCTTTTTTATAAGGAGGAAACGAAATGAAGTCAGTAAGCAAGAATCAAAAATGGCTGCCCGGATTTGTATTTCTACTCGGAATCTGTGTGATGTTTTTCATTCAGGCCGATGCAGCGGCGAATGTCTCCGGCGGGGCCATCGCAAGCATGCCCGTCAAAGAAATTACCATCTTCAAAGACGGTCACGCTTTCGTTCTGCACGAGGGAAAGATGCCGGCCGGCACCGACGGTAATGTCACGATCGATTACCTGCCCAGGCCTATCATCGGAACGTTCTGGGCCTATTCCGCGGACTCCAATGCCAAACTCACAGGAGTCGTCTCTCATAAACGCGTCATCCCGGTTAAAAGAACCGCCCTGACCATTCCCGAACTCATCGAGGGGAACATCGGTGCCAGGGTTCGCATTATCGAGGCAGGACTCGCCGCCTACGAGACGACCATTCTTGGAATTCCGACTCGAAGCACCGAAGAGCTCAGCAGTGCCGACCCTCCGGGAAGTCCGGAAAAGCTGCCGGAGCGAGGCAGCATTGTTCTGCTGAAATTCGAAGGCGGCGTCAAAGCGGTTCCCATCAGCCGGATTCAGGAAGTGACTTTTCTCGATGAGCCTAAGCTGCAATTAGCCGGCGAGCAGTTCCGGGATATGATGACGCTCAAGCTCGACTGGGGCAGGCGCAAACCCGAACCGGATGTAGATGTCGGTATGGTCTATGTCCAGCGGGGGATTCGCTGGATACCAAACTATCGAATCGATATCGACGGCAAGGGCAACGCCACCGTCAAACTTCAGGCGACCATCATCAACGAGCTGGCGGACGTCGAGGACGTTAAAGCTCACCTTGTGATCGGCGTGCCGAAATTCGCATTCGAGAACACGCCTGACCCGATATCGCTGCAGCAGACGGTGGCACAGCTTTCAAGACACTTCCGTCCCGACAGTCAAGCCGCATACGCCTTTTCCAATATGATAATGACCCAGGCCGCGATGCCCGTACGCCGCGCCGAGGCCCCGGCCGGCAATGGCGGTGACATGCTCGATCTCGGTCCCGATATTGCCGGCTCCGGTAAGAACGAGGACCTGTACATCTTCACGCTCGAGCATGTAACCCTGAAAAAAGGTCAGCGTATGGTCGTGCCTGTGGCCGAGTACGAGCTAAAATATCAGGACGTTTTCGTGCTCGATCTTCCATTCGGGCCGCCGCCGGAGGTTCGGCACAACCTTAACAGCGAACAGCAGACCAAACTGGCGCAGCTTTACCATTCTCCGAAGGTAATGCACAAGATACGTCTTGCCAATAGCGCGAAATGCCCGTTGACTACCGCTCCGGCACTGATACTTCGTCAGGGCCGCATTATCGCGCAGGGCATGATGACCTATACCGCAGTCGGCGCTTCGAGCGACCTTGAGCTGACGGTTGCCGTAGATATTGCCGTCGAGAAGCTCGACAATGAAACCGACCGCATTCCCGATGCAGCCAAATGGGACAACAATACTTACGCCCGTAGTAATCTGACCGGGACCATCCATCTTACAAACCGCCGCTCTGATACGGTCACTCTGGAAATCCGAAGGTCTATACTGGGCCATCTCGATAGTGCCAGTCACGAAGGTTCAATCGAGCACCTTGGCAGGCACGAGGGCGGATGGATGGATCCGAACAGCTTGCCGTTCTGGTGGAGTTGGTACAACTGGCCGTACTGGTGGTACCATTTCAACGCCATAGGCCGTGTGACATGGGAATGCGAGTTAAAGCCAGGAAAGTCAATCGAACTGGAATACAAGTGGCATTATTTCTGGCGCCGGTAAGGGATAGACCCGAACCGCATGGGCAGGAAACCTGCCCATCCTACAGAACTTTTTGAAAGGAGCTGTAAAATGAAAAATCTAACACACGCACTCGTATTGGCAGTTGCGCTGATTACTTGTCTGGCTTCGGCTGCTTCCGCCGATGTGCCGACAACGACCGGCGCCATCTCGAAGGTCACGGTATATCGCGGCCAGGCTCTTGTGACCCGAACCGTCAGCGTTGATTTACCGCCGGGCGCATCCGAGCTCATAGTGAAAGACCTGCCGGCTATGATTGTGCCCGAAAGTATCTACGCCCAGACTTCGGACGATACCAAGGTGCTCAGCGTAAGGTATCGCGAGAAAGCGGTCAGTGAGAACACGCGGGAAGAGGTCAGGCAGCTCGACGCCCAGATTGAGGACGTGCAGCACCAGATAAAAAACGCCGAAAGCGAGCAAAAGCATTTGGATCTGCAGTGGCAAATGTTCGAGAAGCTCAAGGACTTTACGATTGCCGCGGCAAAAAGCGATCTCAGCAGAGGCCTTCTGACTTTTGAGCCTGTGGAAAGTTTAGTCGAGCTGATAGAACAAAAAGGCCTTGAGTACTATAAGCAAAGGATGGAGCTTGAGGACAAAATTGCCGGATTGAAAAAAGAGCAGGGGCTGCTCGATCGCAAGCGCAACGAGCTTGTGGCCGGCCAGTCCCGAACCGAGCGCGAGGCGGTTCTGTTTATAAGCAGGACCGGCGGTAAAAGAATCGCTATTCAACTAAGCTACCTTGTCGGCGGCGCAAACTGGCAGCAGCAGTACAATCTGCGCGCTGATCCTGAAAAATCAAACGTCCTGATCGAGTACAACGCGGTAGTGAATCAGACCAGCGGCGAAGACTGGGACGGCGTAGCGCTTAGTCTTTCCACCGCCGAACCGACTATGGTTGCGGCACCTCCGATTCTGGAGCCCATGCTCGTGGCTCTTTCGAATCCTGCTCTGACCCAGCAGCTTCAAACTCAGGCTTTCATTGGGGCCGCCCAGGCAAGACAGTATCAGGAATCTCGAAAAGCCAATATTAAAAAGGGCATAGCAGCCAATACCGAACTCAACGAGCTGGCAATAAACAACCAGGCATTTTTCTTCAGGGCGGGCCAGCAAGAGCTGCAGGAATTCCAGCAGCAGATAGCCCAGATTTCGCGGACCGAGGGAATTAGCGTGACTTATGAACTGCCCGGCAGGCTAACGCTGCCCAGCCGAAGCGACCAGCAGCTTGTCAGCATAGCTTCGATTACCGCCAGGGCTGATTTTACGCTCATTGCGACTCCGCTGCTGACCGATTTTGTCTATCTTCAGGCGGACCTGCTCAATAACAGTGACACGGTTCTTCTACCCGGACAAGCCAGTATATTCCGCAACGGCGAATTCGTCGGCAAGAGCCGGTTGCCGCAGGTCACCATCGGCGAGACATTCACCGCCGGCTTCGGCATAGATTCGCAGGTCCATGTCGTTCGCGAGCTTGAGAACAAAAAGACGCGCATCCAAGGCGGAAATCGCATCGATACTTATGATTACCGTGTCGCTCTGAGCAATTACAAAAATACGCCGGTTGAGCTGCAGTTGCTGGATCGGCTGCCGTACACAGACGATGCTTCGATCAAGATAGAGCTTTCACCCTTCGACTCCGCTCTGGGTGAAGAGCTTCTTCATGCCGAGCGAAGACGAGGCATGCGATCAGCAGGAAAAAAAGGTATTCTGCGCTGGGACCTAAAGCTGGCGCCGAATACCATCGAGAAGGATGCAACCGTCGTAAAATACAGCTTTACGATGGAGTATGACAGGAACATGCAAATCCAGCCTCGCCGGCCGGGCAGACCTCAATAGGGGCAGGCTTACGTGCCTGGCCTGGGCGACTTTTTTTAAATCTGAATTCGTAAATCGAAAATCGAATTAGACTTTATCGTCCCGGGGAAGGATCCGCCCCGGACCAATTTTCGGGATCGTTTCCGTAATCGGCAGGCACCTTCCTCGTGAGCGATTGTCCGTAACCGTCCGGCCCGAGCGGCCAGGGGTCTTCGCCAAAAGGATGAAAACCGTCGCTGTAATTGACTCGGTCGACGCGGATGTAATAACGCGTGCCATCGAGCTGGTCGCCCGGTTTGGAGAGCTGCACTTTCTCGCCTCCGTTGTCGAGTCTTCCGGAGCCCCATTCAAATACCTGCACTTCACCTGGAACGCTCGTGTATCCGGATTCAAAAGCGTTCTTGTCTTTGACTAACAACAGGTACTCTCCGGGTGCCATGACAGTGCCGGGCGGAAAATCAAAGCTGATGCCGTTGCTGTCGGTAAGCCGCCAGGGGACATCGACGAGAAGCTCGTTGTCATATTCGGCCAATGCAATCGCAGAATCGCTGATGTTGAGCAGTTCGATATACTCATGGTTCTGGTCGCCGGAGACGGGATTGTACATAATTTCGTTGATGACGACAGGGCCGACTTTGGGATAGGCATTGGCACCGCCCGGGGTGTTAACGCTCATTGCCACAAAGTTATACGCCCCGGTGCTTTTCTGATAACGGCCGAAGGCGACGCCGGTTTCCGAAGCGTCGAATTTCTCCTGGTCGTTGTATCCGGTTAATGCGCCGTCGGAGCCGGAATGCAGATAGAGCGTTTCGCCGTTCTCGCTGAGTGCGAAAGGCACACGGCAGCCCGGATCCGTCAGGCCTGCATTGCCTTTATCGGAGTTGCCGGACTGGTCACCCGGATTGGAGAAATGCTGGTCTTCATAGAAAACAATATAGTCATACGGCTCGATTGTCGTGCCGGCGGCAATCTCATATTTCATAAAGTCAACAGAACTGTCGCTTAGGAACCAGCCGCCAATGTTAATCGCAGTATCGGTAGTGTTGTGCAGCTCGATCCAGTCTGGGTCGCCGGCGTGTGAATGAGCTAACAGCTCGTTAATTACCACCTCGCCGAGCGCTGGAAGCTGGCCCGTATCGTCCCAGCCGGGCGAGCCGCCTGCATCGGCGCTCGGGCGCCAGGCGCTCTTGCCGCCGGCCTGGTTCGGGTCGGCAGCGGCCGGATCTTCTATTGTCAGAGAGAAATCCATCCCGTCGGTAATATCATACCAGCCGTCACTGTAACTGAAATTCAGTATGGTTTGGCCGACGGCATCTTGAAGCTCGATTCTTTCGCCGGCGTTGTTCAGGCTGCCGGAATACTCGCCGGCGATTTTCAAGTCCATGCCGTACCGGGCTGAAAACGCCTCGATGTCTTTGACCACGACGGCGTACTGACCTGCGGCAAGCTCCAGAGACGGGAAGGTAAAATCAATGCCGTTCGTGAAGCGTACCAGGCTCAGATTCAGCGTCTCGGTTCCAATGTTCTTCAGCTCGATGAATTCCCTGTTCGGGTCGTCGGGGTCACCCGTATCCTTCGGATTGTACATTATCTCGGTGATCCGCAGATTCTCGGCGACCGGCCCGACGGCAAAGGTCACCTCGTTCAGGGCGCTCCAGGTAGCACCGTTCAGGAGACGCGCCTTGAAGGTTGTGCTCTCGGCCAACTGGATCGGCCCGGTATAATTGACCGCGCTGTCCGAGAGGAACTCACCGACAGGTGAGCTTTCGCCGGCGATAAGCTGGACGGAGATCAGCAGGTCGGAACTTGACGGAGAATTGTTCATACCCTGTATGGCCAATATGTTGCTGCCACGCTTCAGGCTGTCGGTATAGGCTGAGATATCGATCATTTCCGGATTTACGGCCGCCGAGTCGTCGTGTGAGCCGTCCGCATTGGAGTTCCAGGCCGGTGTCCCGGTAAAATTGCGCCGGGCCACTTCCGTCCCATTCAGGTAAGCGACAAATCCATCATCATACCGAATCATCAATCTCATAAAGTTGAAGCCGGTCACCTCCGCAGGGTCGGCTGTGAACGGGATGCGGATGTAGCAGGTGTTATTGCCGTTATACATCTGGTCTTCGAGATCGAGACTGATGTAATTTTGATAACCCGAGCTTCTTTCGTAACCGATTCCGCCGGGGCTGCCGGTGCTGAGTGTCCAGGCCGAGTCGTTGAAAGTGCCGCCGCCTTTCCAGTTACTGCTGATCGAGCGGGATGGAACAATAACCCGCTTGGCGGCGTTCTCGGCAACAAGAGTCACATTGCTGACGATATTCTGCTGGGCGGGCAGGCGCGGGTCGTTGCCGTCGGTCGAGTAGTAAATCGTCCCCAAAGGAGCGGTCATCGATAAGACGTGAGCGGCAGGAATCCGGCCTCCGTGCTGCGGCCGGCCGTTGATATTGAAAACCGGCGGGTCGATGGACGGATAGAGGCCCGCGCTGCGCAATTGTCCTAAGACAATCGCCGGGCGCCGCGGCATGTAAGTGCCGAGGATGTAGTCGCGCGAGGCCTGCCATTCGGCCAGGCTATAGGGCCTGCTGCGTGCCTGGTCGCCCCAGCGTGCCGACTCGGCGATGATGGCCAGCTCGATCTGGTCGGCGAGCTGCTTGTAGCGGACGTAAGATGCCTCCGTTGTTGCCGGGCCGTTATTAAACATGTGCCGGTAGGTGTGATCGGCGAAGAGCATACGAAACTCCTCGTTCTCTCTGAGCGTACTGTACGGCCGGGCGCCGCCATCGCTGACTCCGGTGACATTCTTATTTAGATCCGACCAGATAGTAATCGCGCCTTCCGCGTCCCAGTTGAAGAACTTGAATCCGGTGGCGTTCGGGGGCCGGCGGCATCCGGCGAAGAAGTTGTGCCAGGGCCAGTCACCCGTGCCGCCCCAGAAGTTCGAAAACAACCAGTCGATATAGTTTTCGATATCCAGCAAATCATCGTAGCCGGGATTGTTTGAACCGTCCGGATTGTTGCCCTGTATCTTCTGGTAGGATTCCATGTCCGTCAGTCCGCCACTTACCTGGCTGAGCATGGCGTTCCAGGTGGTTGTCTTGCTCTCACCTGTGGGTGTGCCGGAATTAAGGGCGTCCCATTCCTCTTTGTCGCCGCCGAAATAATTGGCGCAGAAAGAAGCCATCGGCCGTTCGGTCGGGTGATACAGGCCCCAGTAAAGCCCGTTGACGTACAGGTGCACAAATGTCCCGTGAGGCGAAACCTGCCCCAAATCCAACTGCATGCGATGCATGAACTCGTCGATGATGTACTGAGAATTGGTGCCGCCCCAGTTGTTCCAGCCGTCGTTCGATCCGGCCCGAAGGACAATCGTATCGAAACTCGCGGCGGCGTCTTTGGCGTCGAACAGCGGGAAATTCAGCTTGGTCGGGCCGTACTGTCGCTTGAAGAGCAGGCGGAAGGATTTCTTTCTTGTAAGGCTCATGCCGCGGAACGGGTCGCCGCCGTAGATTCGCAAACCGGCATTCACCTGAAATCCGGTCGTGCCGTCGGGATAGAAATATTCGACCGAAGCCGGCCTTTCCCAGGCGACGCCGGCTGAAAGTGAATTCGAATAGATGCCGCTGCCGCCGAACAGGTTGTCTGTTTCGGTGACAATCGACATGGTCGGCAGCGACAAAAGTGAGTCTCTCATCCGGCCGCGGTACAACGGATCGTTGACTACCTCGGGATCCATCTCGTAGTCTGCGGTGGTCGAGCCCCACCTGTCGGGGAAGCCAAATGGATCGCCCGGCTGATGAATTACATCGTCGAGGAAAATATAAGTCTGTGTGTCGACGTTGGTTGACATCCAGCCTGGCCGGAAGGCCATCGCTCGCAGGCATGTGGTCGTCTGTATTCGGATCGGGACGAAGTATTCGTTGCCGTGCGTTTCGCTGGGAGCACTGCCGTCCAGGGTATAATGTATCGTGACCCCCGGTGTCTCGCATGTGATAGCGAGTTCGAGGGGAGTGTCGTAGAAGCCGCGATCTACGCTGAAATTCGTGTCGGCCACAATATTCATCGCGCCGGAAACGTTAAACTGCCCCGGCGTCGCTGTAGAAAAGTATTGCGGCACCATCCGGTTGCTGGCGGCGATAAGTTCGGGCAGGATAAGAAACTCTCCGTCGGCCATGTCGTCGTTTAAGCCGTGAATCGCCAGCACGTTTGTGCCTTCACGTAAATCGCCGGTCAGATCGGAAATGTCGAAGTGCACAAATTCCGAGGCCAGCTCGTTCTGACGGTCGCCGTCTGCGGCGGAGTTCCACCCGGGGGTGCCGGTAAAATTACCCCTGGCGATTTCGATGCCGTTCAGATACGCCACGAACGCGTCCTCGTATTTCATCCGCAGCGCCAGCGAGTCGAAGAAGTCGGTCTGGTCGCCCTCGAATTCTATCCGCGTCCACAGCGAGGCGTTGACGTTTTGCATCCGCTGCTCGATATTTGTGTTGGCTTCGTCGCTGGAGCTGATTGCGTAGAGTCCGCCGCCGGCTATATCGCCAACCAGCCGGAAGCGTGCCGCGTCGAACGATGAGTGACGTCCCTGGGCGGCGAAGAATTCCAGTGCCGAGCCGCTGCCACGCTCGTAGAAGACCAGGCGCAGATCATAGAATCCCCATTCCTGAAAGTTGAAAGTCACGATTGTGTCGCTTGCCGAACGCGGGGATGGGTAGGAAAACGACAGTGTGTTGGTGCCGTTGGTCATTTCCACTCCGAAGCCGTCGTCACTGTTGACGCCGAACGTCCAGTCGCCGCCCATAGGGATCAGAACCTTGCCGGTAACGAGGACGACATAATCGTCCACGTCGCTGCCTATGACCGTTGATGGAAACGGATTGTCGGCGGCAAAGTGGCCGTTGCCGCTGGTGTTGAGATAGTTTATTACCGGCGCCGTCTCGGCAGCCACCGAGCTCTGGTATGATGGATTGCTGATAACCAGCTCGGCGGTGTCCAGGTCGCCGACGGTTGTGTTCGCCTTGTAGAAGATAACTTCGAATCCGGGTGCGGTACTGCCGAAGCCGATGCCCGTAGGCCCGGTGTTCCATGCCGAGTCGTCGAAGCTCAGCGCGGTCCAGTCTTTGCCCACGTCGTCGGCTGTGGGGATGCGATAAGAAGCCCTCGCCCCCGCCGGTATAAGCGCTGTAGCGTATTGCCCCATGCCGTACGAGACGTCGGTCAACTGCCGCGGGAATTTCGGGCCATATTCGTGGGCGATTGTGACGCCGTCGTTTTGGACGAGCGCCAGGTATTCGCCGTTGACGTCGAGCCGAAAGCTGGTGTGCAACTCGGCCCCGGCCGCCGCCCGGTTTTTGCCCGAAGCGAAGACGACAAGGAACTGCCCCGGATTGAGCGCGACGCCGTTCGGAAATTTCCACTGTTCGAGATTGCCGGCGTCGTTGGTCAGGTACCAGCCGCCTAAGTGAACGGCCTGGTCCGTCGGATTGTAAATCTCGATCCAATCGGAAGATTCGCCGTCTTCATCCAGCAGCTCGCCTTCTTCGAGCGGTTCTTTGCTGCCGTTGCTCGCCATAAACTCGCTGATCACAGGCGTTGTAAAGACATCCGTGTTGTCGTACTCATTGGGATCGTCACCCGGGTCGGGCTGAGCACAAGCCGGCCCGGCTAAAAACCCGGCCAATACCAAACAGAGCGAAAAGATTTCGACGGCTCTGAGCATTCTATATCTCCTTGTTCGTCAATGTCTTAGATTATCAACAGTGATTTTAGCCCGGAAAATTCCCATTTTTCAGCTCCGGCCAACCAAACTCATGCCCCCGGCTGTATTTCTTTGTTCTTCACAACCGAAACAGAAGCCGGCGTTACGACTTTCAGGAACCAGCAAAAAGTGGCCCCCCTCATATACGCAAGATGCCGTATTATGGGTCATAAACAAGCAAAACTTAATACTGCAACCCACAGTGGGATACCCCACGTGGTGTCCCATTTACTTATTTTAACATATTAAGGCTAAGTCGGTCAATACCCTCGCTCTGCTTACTAAATCACGCCCCAAACAGCCGCCCAAACCAAAAATTTAAGCCAAAATCCTCAAAAACCGTGTTTTTCGCAGAAAATTGAAGGGTGGTTTTGGGGCGAATAGTAGTTTCTGAACAATCGTGATTTTTAGACTAAAATGAGGATCGATAAGACAAGACCAGAAATATAGAAAGTTTTCCTATTATCCACATACTCGGCAGAAAAAGTGTAACGAATGCAGGAATACATGGTCTTTTAATATAGAGCATCATGAATAATATGGATAACTTCAATTCCGGCCTGAAAGAGGGCTTTACTGTTATCGTAATCAAAGCTCAGCAGAGGGATCGCAAGGGTATGGGGAAATTGGCCCAGGTGTTTATTGGTGTTGAGAGTCGAAATAGTCCTATATTTTCTTGCTTTAGTAACGATAATTTCGTATATTGATGTTTGTGAGATCACTATTTCGGAGGATATAGAAATGGCGAGTGCGAGTAATTTAAAAAATTTGCGGAAAAGTCCTTTGGTGCTCATTGTGATGCTGCTTTGCTCCTTTACCTACGGTAAGGTCATCTATGTGAACAATGACGCCACCGGGGCCAACGATGGCTCAAGCTGGACTGATGCTTGCCCATGTCTTCAGAATGCGCTGATGTTTGCGCAACAAGGCGACGAAATCCGTGTTGCAGAGGGTATATATAAGCCGGACCAGGCCTTGATAGGACAGTCTGCCCAGATAGTAGGATCCGGTGACCGCAGAGCCACATTCCAACTCATTAATGGCGTGAATATTAAGGGTGGCTACGCCGGCTTCAGTGAGCCAGACCCGAATGCGAGGGAAATTTCTCTGTACGAAACAATCTTAAGCGGCGACCTTAATGGTGATGATAACGATGTAAATGATCCTTGTAACCTGCTGACTGAACCAACACGGGCAGAAAACAGCTATCTCGTAGTCACAGGACTTAACGTTAATTGCCTCCTGGACGGTTTCACTATTAGTGGTGGCAATGCCAACGGCTCATCTGAAAGCGGATTTGGTGGTGGCATGAACATACATCTGTCATCTGTGACAATCACCAACTGCACCTTCAGAAACAATGCGGCGAGACATAATGGAGGAGCTCTATCCAGCTATTCCGGGAGCGGCTCTACGCTTAACAACTGTATTTTCACCTGGAATTCCAGCGGCAATATGGTGAATGTGGGCTCAAGGATCCAAATTTCTGAAGGTAGTGGCGGGATGTACAACCACGATAGTAGCCCGACACTGACCAATTGTACATTCATCGAAAACCTGGCACCAATTGGGGGCGGGATGTGTAACCACGATAGCAATTCGACCTTGACCAATTGTACGTTTAGCGAGAACCAGGCACTATTTTTTGGCGGTGGGATGTACAACATCGACTGCAACGCCACAATTACTGACTGTATCTTCACAGCCAATTCGACTGAGAGACGCGGAGGCGGTGGGATGGAGAACTGGGGAAGCAACATCACATTGACTAACTGTACATTCAGGGAAAACTCCGCCTTTATCTCCGGCGGCGCAATGAAAAACACCGCGGACTGCAACATTACACTGATAGACTGCTTACTCAGAGGCAACTTTGCTAATGGCTCCGGTGGGGCAATGGACAGCTACGGTAATAATCCAACGCTGATTAATTGCACGTTCAGCGAAAACTCGACCTTAAGCAGTGGGGGCGGGATGTATAACGTGAAGGCTAATGCGATGCTGACCCACTGTAAGTTCAGCAGAAACTCGGCGGAAAATAATGGCGGCGGTATATCTAATACGGAGAACAGCGACTCGACTTTAACCAACTGCATGTTTAGTGGGAACAAGGTGGAAAAGAACGGAGGTGGGATGTATAACTCCAACAGCAACCCAACTCTGATTAACTGTACCTTCAGCGGCAACACTGCGGCCACCTGGGGCGGGGGGATTAACAATTCGAACAGTAATGTAGCCATTACCAACTGTACAATTGTTGGAAATTCAGCGGAAATCGGTAACGCTTTGGCTTGCGACTCCTCTAACCAGGAGACCCCAAGCATTCTTGAGCTAATCAACTGCATTGTTTGGGATGGTGACAACGAAATATGGAATAATGATGGTTCAATAATCTTTATCGAGTACAGCGATGTCCAGGGCGGGTGGTCAGGTGAAGGAGGAAATAACATTGATGCCGATCCGTTATTTGTGGACGCTGACGGCGCCGATAATGTGATCGGCACAGAAGATGATGACCTGCGCTTATTACCAGGCTCGCCCTGCATTGATGCAGGTGAAAGCTCGGCGATTCCAGAATCAGTAGTTACGGATGTCGGTGGAAATCCGCGCATTGTAAATGACACAGTTGATATAGGCGCTTATGAATTTAGTATGGGAGTCACACCAGATGAGATCAAATACGGCGGCGGGACCGGTGAACCCAACGATCCCTATCTGATCTACACGGCCGAACAGCTAAATACTATTGGTCTCAATAAGGAAGATGCTGATAAGCACTTCAAACTGATGGCCGATATTGACTTATCTGCCTATAAGGGAGATTCCTTCAACAGAATCGGATTCTATGACCCTCCAGTTTACTATCCCTATGGGCATTCACCGTTCACGGGTGTTTTTGACGGCAATAACCACACCATATCCAATTTCACCTATGTGATAGATGTCAACGAGCCACTGGAAGAAAATGGTAAATGGGGTGACGAGAAAATCGGGCTCTTTGGAGTTGTCAGTGGGGAGCAGGCCCAGATAAAGAATCTGGGTCTGATTGATCCCAACATTCATCCGGCAATAACCTGCTCGGAAAGAGTTAGGACTGTGGGTACAATAGCAGGCCGTTTAAGTGACGGTTCAATCACAAACTGCTTTGTTGAAGGCGGCCGGATTTCAGCAGATATAACTGTTGGAGGATTGGTCGGATCAAATCTCGAGGGAACCATCTCAAACTGCCACACAACATGCAACGTTACCTGGGCAAAGGGCCGTTGGTTAAGACCCCTTGACGAACCGTTTGGAAGTATCGGTTATTCCTTCGGTGGATTGGTTGGATACAGCCGCGGCTGGATATACAACTGCCATGCAACCGGAAGTATCCAGGGAGTTGGGTCAACTGGAGGATTAGTGGGATTCAACGATTGCGACCTATTCCATCCAGAATTGGAAATTGGGGTGATATCCGACAGCTACGCCACTGGTGATGTTTCCGGCGACAAATACGTTGGTGGGCTTGCAGGAGAAAATAGTGGCAAAATCGACCGATGTCTCGCTGTTGGAAACGTATCGGGATTATATTATGTAGGCGGTCTTGTCGGCAACATGATAATGGATGAGGGCAGTATCAGCGACAGCTACGCGACCGGCGATGTTTCCGGCAACGAACAGGTCGGTGGACTCGTGGGATATAGCAACGGCTTCATCCGGCAGAGCTACGCAGTAAGTGATGTTCTGGGAAATGTATATGTCGGCGGGCTGGTCGGATGGAATGGTTTCGGTACAATCCATCACAGCTATACTTGGGGTTCTGTTACCGGCTCTGAAAATGTCGGTGGATTGACAGGGAGAAATGGTAGTGGGAGTATCTATTACTGCTATGCTGTCAATACGGTCAATACTGTCTCTGAGAGTAAGAATGTTGGTGGTTTGTTGGGTGGAAACGTCTCTGGTATAGTTAGCTCGTGTTTCTGGGATATCGAAACGAGCGGACTGCTTGACATGTGTGGATTTCAGGTCGGTGCAGCTTATGGATGTGACAATACTTATGGCAAAACCACGATCGAGATGCAAACAGCAAGTACGTTCCTGGATGAAGGCTGGGATTTCGTGGATGAAACAGCAAACGGCACGGAAGATATCTGGTGGATTCTCGAAGGCCGGGACTATCCGAGACTTTGGTGGGAAAAATCCGATTTATGATTTACTATTTATGATTTATGATTGTTTCCGCGTAATCCGCGACATCCCCAATCCAAAAGATTGATTATCCAAAGCACGCAATACGAACAACGCAGAACGCAGTCTGAATAATGGACGCCGTCTCACGGAGACCTTGCCATTGACTATTTACGATTTACTATTGATTATTTGATTCTTTCTTAGAGTTCTTCATGGCCCTCTGTGGTAGATATGAAAACGCCGTGTGAAGGAGATTTTTTCAGAATTCACTTTATATTTAACAAATTTTATGGTATAATATACAGTTAACATGGAGGGTTGAATACGGATGACAGGATGACAGGATAAACAATGTAAGTACATTGATGAATTAGAGAATAAGTCATGGATTCCCGCCTTCGCGGGAATGACAAACAACAACAATCAGTGTAAATCCGTGTCTATATAGAAGGCGATTTGAAAAAACAAAGCCAATGTTAAAGTGGGAAAAATAGTGTTAATTCAGTGATATTAAGGGTTTATGGAGATTTTGGTGATTTTGGACGGTTTTGGGTAGAGAAAAACAAAGCCAAACAAAGCCAATCTTATTTAGCCCCCGGATTTATCTGGGGGTTGAAAACCCGATTTGAAAAAACAAAGCCAATGTTAAAATAGGCAAAATAAGTTAAGTATTTATTTGTAAAGGGAATATGAAAATATTTGCGGTTTGAGGCAGAAAAAAACAAAGCCAAAACAAACCCAAACAAAGCCAAACAAAGCCAATCCGTTAGGAAGGAATTGTCGGACAGGTTTTATGGAGGCCTTTAGCCGGAAATCCGAAATGAGACGAATGGGTGCCAAATGACAGAACTCATACCAACTGTATCTACTATGTGCGCTTGTAGTGATGGAATTGTGCCAAGTAACACCGATTTACTCTTTACCAAGACTCCAGGCTGTGGAAAAATGGATTCCCGCCTTCGCGGGAATGACAGTATGGCGCAAGAACTAATTCCAATTGGGATTAGGGCAATTTTCGGTAAAAAAAGGTTGCATCTTTCCGGCGGTTCGGATACAATACAGAATATCAGAGGTTTTCTTTGGAAGGCCTATAAGAACGTCATACAGCCGCATTGTCGGCTTGTTGGAGGTATGTGATTATGGCAGGAATGTTCTATTCCTTACAGGAAGCCGCCGAAAAACTCAATAAGACCGAGGAACAGCTCAAAGAAATCGTCCAGGAAGGAAGGTTGCGTGAGTTTCGCGATGGCCCGAATTTGCTGTTCAAAATCGAGGAAGTCGAGGCGTTAATGTCGGAAGCCGAAGCCCCGGCACTTGAAGTCACCGAACCTGAAGTTCCGGAACCGGGAATGCCGGCATTGGAAGCGGAAGAAGGGACAGCTATCGAACTCGAGGTCCCCGAACCGGAGGTTGAAGAAGGGACAGAAGTGGAACTCGAGGTTCCCGAACCGGAGGTTGAAGAAGGGACAGCCGTCGAACTTGAGATTCCCGAGCCCGAAGCACCGGAAGCAGAGATGCCTGAGCCGGAAGCGGAAATATCGGAACCGGAAGAACCTGAAGAAGAAATTTCTGAGCTGGAAGCTCTATCGGAAGAGGAGGTTCCGTCCCTCGAAGCACTTGAGGCGGAAATGGCCGATCTGGAAGAGCCGACGGCCGAAGAGCCGGAAGCTGAGGAATTGATGCCGGAAGTTCCGCAAGCCGAAGCGCCGGAGCCTGAGGCACCGAAGCCGTCAGATTCGGCGGCGGACAGCGATGAAATCCTCTTGGCGCCCGAGACAGGCGCTCCGTTTATGTCGAACGATCTGACCGACGCGGACACTGCCCTGACCGGCCTGGGAACCAGCGTACTCGGTGAGACAGACCAGGATTACGCGATAACAGATGACACCATGGCCGAGACGGCGATTCCGACGAGTCCGACGGGGACAACGCCCGAAGTGCCGCTGGAAGAGATTGAAGGAGACGTGAACCTGGATACCTTCGGCAGCGGCTCCGGATTGCTGGACCTTTCGCTGCAGGCCGACGACACTTCGTTAGGGGGCATTCTCGATGAGATTTACACCGCTGAGGACGAAGGTAAGGAACTGGGTGAAGCTGAGGGTGACTCGGCAATGGCAGTAGCCGCCGAGGCGGATCAAATGATCCCCGAAGAAGAGTTTGCTGCTCCCCAGGCGGCTCCTGAGATGGCGGCATTGGCTCGGCCGATGATCGAGGTGGCACCGGATGCACAAAGTAACACTCTTGGAATGCTGCTGTTTCTCCCGCTGGCGGTTGTTATTTATACCACCGTCGTGGCTGTCTCCGGTCTAAGGGGTGTGATGCCTTCGATTCTTGGATCTATACAGGTCTTCATTTGGTATATCATGGGCGGAGCTGCTGTTGTGGCGGGCCTGGTGGTCGTAGCGGCTTTCATGTTTACCGGCGAGCGCGATATGGCTGCTCCAAAAGAGAAGAAGGCCAAAAAGGTCAAAATCAAAAAAGAGAAGAAGCCCAAAGAGCCAAAGAAGCCGAAAGAGAAAAAGCCCAAAAAAGCTAAAAAAGGCTTCCTTAGACTGAAGTAGAAGCAACGATTTGGTTTTGGGCGGTGCGGTTTTTTCTTAGGTTTTTATGCCCAGAACGTCCGCCATCGAGTATGAGGCCGGCTTTTTCCCGATGAGCCATTCTGCCGCTCGCAACGCTCCACGGACAAACGTGTCCCGGCTGTTGGCCGTGTGATTGAGCGTGATCGTCTCGCCGAGCGTGCCGAAGATTACCGAATGAACGCCGGTGATATCGCCTGCGCGGACCGCGTGCATGCCTATGGTGCCTTTTTGCCTGAGGGTGTCCTTGCCGCACCTGCCGTGAACGACGGTTTCGGGGAAATCCCGTCCTGTTGCATTGCAAATGTTCTCGGCCAGCGTAAGAGCGCTGCCGCTGGGGGCGTCTTTCTTAAAACGGTGGTGCTGCTCGACGATTTCTATGTCGTATTCGTCGCCGAGCATCGAAGCGGCTTTTCCGACCAGGGAGAATAAAACGTTCATCCCCACGCTCATGTTGGTCCCGTAAATAACGGGGATTTTGCCGGAGGCGGCCTTGATTTTATCTCGCTGTTTTTCGCTCAGGCCGGTCGTGCCTGATACTAAGGCAACGTTGTTTTTAAGGCAGTAATCGATGGTTTCGTCCACCGCTTCGGGCTGTGAGAAGTCGATTGCCACATCAGCGGCAGCGGTCGGATAGGTATCGGTCAGGACGACTTCAATTGGCCCGGACACCGATTCGAGGCCGTAAACTTTGCCGATATCGGGATGGCCCGGTCTCTCGATTGCTGCAATAATGTCGAATTGGCCGGATTCGGCCGCCAGTGAAAGAATACGCCGGCCCATTCGACCGGCGGCACCGATAACTACGAGTTTTGTTCCCATTTTACTTAATCCATATTGAATTGCTAATCAACCGGGAAAAATATAACCGTAATAGCTCATAATTGCAAAAAATTTCTATTGAAATATTTCGCCGATATTGTTATTATCTTCGGTTTAGATATTTCGGAGCATCGTAGTTATGAAAGAAAAAATACATCCAAAATATGAAAAGGTAGTGGTTCGTTGCGGTTGCGGCAGTACGTTCGAGACTCGCAGCACGACAAAAGAAATCCATGCAGAGATATGCTCGATGTGCCATCCGTTCTATACTGGCAAGCAGAAATATGTCGATACCGCCGGCCGAATAGAGCGATTCCAAAAGAAATACGGCACGAGTTACATCAAGACGGCCCCAGCCGGCAAAAAACCAAACGAGAACAAAAAAGACCAGCAGCAATAGCTGATTCTTCAGGTTACGATTTATGCTCCCATCCTGAGAAAACCGGGATGGGGGCTTTTTGTTCTTTTGGTCAAGTGCAAACGGATTGTTCAATGACGGCACAATGACTTTGGGCTGTCATTTCGTACCTTTGGCGGACGGTATTTATGGCTGAACAAAAAGACAGTCTATTGGCAAAGCTCGACCAGCTCGAGGCACGCTATGGCGAGATCGAAAAGCAGATTTCCGAGCCGGAAGTCGCCTCCGACCCGGCCAGGCTTATCTCGCTGTCCAAAGAGCAGGGCAAGCTTAAAACAATAGTCACAAAATACCGCCAGTATCAAAAAGCGGGGGCCGGCATAGAAGAGGCCGAGCAGATAGTGGCCGACAGCTCCGCCGACGAAGATTTCAAAACGCTGGCAAAAGATGAGATACCGCAGCTCGAAGAACAAAAGAACAATCTGCTCGAGGAAATTACAAACACCATGATCATGGCCGACGATATGGATATCGATTCGGTCATTATGGAAATACGCGCCGGCACCGGGGGCGAAGAGGCGGCTTTGTTCGCGCGTGATTTGTATGGTATGTATACCCGGTACGCCGAGACTCGCAGATGGAAGATCGAGCAGCTCGATTTCAGCGTGACCGAGAAGAGCGGCTTTCGCGAAGCCATCTTCAGCGTCAAAGGCCCGGGCGTATGGTCCGAATTAGGCTACGAAGGGGGCGGCCACCGCGTCCAGCGAGTGCCGGAGACCGAATCCCAGGGTAGAATCCATACCTCCGCGGCGACCGTTGCCGTTCTGCCTGAGCCTGAAGAGCTCGATATTGAAATTGCCCCCGATGACGTTGTCGAACACGTCAGCAGGTCCAGCGGACCGGGTGGACAGAACGTCAACAAGGTCAGCAGCGCAATTAAACTCGAACACATCCCGACCGGGATTACCGTCCATATGCAGGACGAAAAGAGCCAGCACAAAAATCGCGCCAAAGCATGGCGGGTTTTGAGAAGCAGGATTTACGAACACCACATGAGCAAGAACAGGGCCGAGCGAGATTCGCAGCGCAAGAGCATGATCGGCTCGGGTGACAGGTCCCAGAAAATCAGAACGTATAACTTCCCGCAAAATCGTGTCACCGACCACAGAATCAACTTATCTATCTATAACCTTGACAAGGTGCTGGCCGGCGACATGTCGGAAATAATCGCAGCGCTGAAAGATTACGACCGGCAGCAGCGGCTGAAAAACTTATAACAACTCGGCATTTTGTAGTTTGGTAGGTCTTCTTCCTGATTGGAGGGCTGATGTCAGCTCCAGCCGTATTCGTACCTTATAATTCTAATATTCTGTAAGCTCATTTTATGCTATATTGCAGGCGGACGAGACAATCCAATTACCTTTTGGGGGTTAGGGAAAATGAAAAGAGGAGTATTATTATGAAACGGGAAAATCGAACTTCACAAAAGTTTGCAGTGGCGATGCTGGCGTTTCTGTTGGTCTCGATTTTTGCCGCCGCAATCCGGGCAAACGAGGAACAGCCCATCGACTGGCAGCAGGCCAAAGAGCTGTTCCGGAAAGAGCAGCGGGGAGAAAAGCTCACCGAAGAAGAAAGTGCCTACCTGGAGCGTGCAAAGCAGCAGCGCAGGCAGCAGGCACGCGGGACCCGGCCTCAGGGCAAAGCCGCCCCGGCAAAAGAGACCACCGGCCTGGTTCCAGTTACGGAGATGGCAAGCAGATTGTACAAGGGACAAACGGGCGGCCTTTATGGTGACGGCGGAAATACACCGCCCGATTTTCACCAGGCCGCGGCGATAAAAGAGCTGGCCAAAATCCAGCCGCTCGACGCCAAAGGCAAGCCTTCGAAAACCGGAAAGATTGTTCTGATATCACTCGGCATGTCGAACACGACCCAGGAGTTTTCCTTTTTCAAGAAGCTTGCCGATGCCGACCCGAATAAGTCGCCCGGCGTAGTCATCGTCGATTGCGCTCAGGGCGGGCAGGCCGCTCACGAGTGGGCCTACCCGGACCAGCGGCGAAACAAGAAGAGGCCCACTCCCTGGAACGTGATGGACCAGCGAATCAGGAAGGCCGGCGTGACATCTGAGCAGGTTCAGGTCGTGTGGATCAAGCAGGCACAAAAAAATCCGGCCGGACTGGGTGAATTTCCCAAACACGCCAAATCGCTGCAGGACGATACCGCTGAGATCCTCCGCATGCTCAGGAAGCAATTCGTCAACCTGCAGGTTGTGTACCTTTCCAGCCGGATCTACGCCGGCTACGCCGTCAGCGAGCTCAATCCGGAGCCGTATGCCTATGAATCGGCATTTTCCGTCAGGTGGCTGATAGAAGACCAGATTAAAGGCAACCAGGATTTGAACTACGACTCCGCAAAAGGCCGGGTTAAATCGCCGCTGCTTTTATGGGGACCGTATCTCTGGGCAGACGGCGTCAAAAGCCGCAAGAGCGACGATCTGGTTTGGAAACGTGAAGACTTCGCAGGCGATGGCACGCATCCGAGTACGACCGGCCGCCGGAAAGTCGCTGAGATGCTTCTCGGATTCTTCAAATCCGACACCAATGCGAGGGGATGGTTTTTGGTTGCTGATGCTTTATAATTTTGGAAAAGGGATGGTGCCGGCCGGACGGCTGTTGTATACCTTAGCAGTTCGCAGGTTTGTTAGTATTTTTTGAGATTGGATTGGATATGATTATTGTCGTTACAGGGATGGTCGGCGTTGATAAGAAGAGCTACCTTGAGGATGTCTGCAAATTTGCCGCCGGGCAGGGCAAAGATGTGCTGCTGTGCAACGTTGGCGACCGGATGTATGCCGAGGCGCCCGATATTCCGCCCGGCAAGATTCTGGATATCCCGATGAAAAGGCTCAACTCACTTCGCCGGAGCATTTTCAAAGATATTATCGCGAAGGCCGCAAAAGCGCCCAACCTGATCGTGA
>Ga0307378_10002418_pt1 | contig 28659 bp, 56 predicted proteins | sample UN1MG_FD_202238 | JGI IMG/M metagenome (GOLD analysis project Ga0307378, IMG submission 202238) | Soil microbial communities from Risofladan, Vaasa, Finland - UN-1 | ecosystem: Environmental > Terrestrial > Soil > Coastal area > Acid sulfate soil | place: Finland: Risofladan, Vaasa | collected... | reverse complement strand
GTGGTCATTTTCCCCCCTTATGTTTCCGTGAGTGCACAATAAGGCCATAAGGACTCCTCGCCTTAAATCTGCATATATCACAGATAACCTTAGTAGATTTTTCTTTTGGTTTGGGTTCTTCTGGTTTCGTATGTATCACAGTAGTCATAGTCATTTCTGACTTTTCTAAAATCGGCGCAGGAATAAACTCATTCGTCTGCTTAACGAAATACCACGCCCCGAGTGGAACAGATGCAGTAAAGTTATTCTCTTTGTTAAAAACATACCTGACTCTATTGAAGTAAAGTTTAGATAATGATTTCCCTCCTGTGTAACGAATTATTATACTTTCCATCTTTTTTCTCCTCCTCCTCCTTGTAATTGGATTTCCAATAGTGCAAACATTGTTATAATAACGATAGCGATTCTCGGAGACTGCCCAATCCCTGAGAATATCGGAGCCATCGGCGAATGGGACAAACAAATTGCGGATGCAACAATACAACCCGCAAAAACGGTATTTAAAAGGAGAGTTTTGTCCGCCCTCCTATATCTTTTGACTTTATTGCAGAAAAATATAAATAAAAATATACATCCAACAATCCCCACGCAAAGTCCAAATTCCAAATAATCATTATACAGACGATCTGCCGTGCCATATTGAGGCCAGCAGAATTCATCTGTCATACCGAATATGCTTCCAAAACCCCAACCTTGAAGCGGCTTATCAAATATCAATTCCAATGCCTTTTTCCAAATCGTAGTCCGCATTATTAACTTGCGAAGAAGCTGGTCGCGGAAGTGGACGATAAAAATAGTCATTCCGGAAAGTATCGCCAAAAAATGAATCGAGCCAAACCTTTTTTTTGCAGCAATAAACGCCAAACCTACCACCGTAGCCATTCCAGCGGTAGCGGATTTTGAAAGAACCAAGCCCATAACAGGAAAAATCGCCATCAACGGGTGCAGATAGAGTGCTATGGGAAAAATTATCGCCTGAAAATCCCCGTGAAACGCCGAAGTTCCCATAAAAGCACAGGATCCAGAAGAAGTATCATACACAAAATCAAGTCCGAACCTCTGAGAAAGACCTAAGATGGCATTTATTGCTGAAAGTAAAACCAAAGTCTTTAGAATACACCGGACATTCTTGGCATAACAGACAATCAGGTAATAAAGCAACAGCAAAAAGACTATGTTTACCAATGCCATCCGGCTGTAAGGCGTCGGAGCGATAAAGATATTCAAGAAACAAACAAAACCCAGTGCAAATAACGTCTTGTCTTTCAGGTCTCTCTGCTTCTTTTGAGAAAGAGCCACAAAGAAAAGGAATATCACCCCAAGTTGAAAGAATTGAAGCTGTGTTTGCGCCAAAGGTAAATTTCCCCAATAAAAAATAGGGGCAAGAAATAGAAAGACCTTTAACACAAAGTCAAAACTATTCATAAAGAATCAGATATGTTCCGCTGGCAATACTTTTCCAAACATACAGCCCATTAGAAACTTCAATCGGGTATTCCAAAATAATAGTTTCGCTATTCCCGGCAGTAGCAACCTCAATCTCCAGTATTATATTTTCCTCATCCAAAGACGGCTCATATTCATCGTAAAGAGTCAAGAAGGCTCCGATTGCGTCGTGATTTATTAAACTTACCGCCCATATTCTTGCATCGCCCCTGACTATTTGCACACTATTGTCCGTACCTACTGCTTTGGACTTCCCGATATGATCTGGTTCCATACGAGCTTCTGCTATTATCGGCAATATAAACAGCAGTATCAAAAATAGACAAAGTATTCTTTTCATTCCTTCTCCTTGTTAGAAAAAAGCGGGAGCCCACAAAAGACTCCCGCTTATCTTTAATCTGGTTCTTGTCCTCGGTAGTGGATTACAGCATAGGCATCCGTCAAAATCACAGAAAAACCTGTTGTTAAACGAATCGGGTCGTCTCCGAAATCAATGTAATAACCTTTACCGGTTGTCGCTTCATAAATTTCAAAGACACACGTAGAGGCAGCAGTCCCTCCCATACTTCCAGCATCATATATTCCTATTGCTGATGTTCCTGCTGTCCCCGTTACGAATATCCGGTAAATGTTCACAGGTTCAGATATAGATGCGATGACATTCGTACTCGCCAACAATATATCTGTGTGCTTTAACGGTTGATGTCGCTCTCCTGGGGCTGCTTTGTCTCTGGTGATTACAAAATCATCATCGGCAAAAGCAACAGTTGAAAGAGTTGCGATTAAACCCACTACCAAGAGGAGTAGTAATCGTTTCATAGTATCTCCTTATCGGTAATGAAGAACAATCGCACCATTAGTTACTACCAGTGAACATCCTGTATCAAACTTGAGAGGATTTTCGCCGAAGTCAATATAATGACCTTCGCCGTCGGTTGCTTCATAGATTTCTATCTCGCATCTGGCAACTGTTTCCGCTCCAAGAGTTGCTGTATCATATAATCCAAATGTTAAACTACCCGCTGTATTGTTGACCATAATGCGATAGATATCTATGCCGTGTCCTGCAACAAGTTGATTAGATGTTAGTGCACCGGAAGTCTTTAATGGGCTCGTTCTACTGCTATCTGCGCAAGCAGAAGAGCATAATCCAACAACCAAGCCAATAACCAATAAGAAAGATAGTAACTTTTTCATAGTTTCCTCCTCCTTAAATGGTTCCTGGGTTCTTTGCGTAGGATTTAGCCAGGAGATAATTCTTAGGAACAGAATTAGTATCCTTGACTGCCACCTGCCCAAAAATCGCTTTCACGCCGATACCATTCTCAAATCCATAATCGTAGGTTTGGGTTATGGGTGTCGGTTTCATCCCCCAGCCACGAACTGCAACTTCCGCCCCAAAGCCAATCTGAGTTGACACATTGCGAAGAGTTATTAACGCGCCTGCCGTGTGAGCTGCTGCGGTTGTCCCATTCGCACCTCTTCCACCAAGAGCAACTGTAAAAGTGTAAGAGTTTGCCTTTGCAGTATAGGTCATTTCCTCGTTGTCAATCCTCAAAGTCCCCTCTGTAGGGAAAAACCTTAAGTAATTAGCTTTGGTGTTACTGCCTACTGTTGGATTAGTAGAAATATCAGTCATATCGGCAGATAACCGAGCTTCAGGTCTCAAAGGTGAACCCTGAACATTAAGACCAGACTTTACTGAACGGTGAACATACAAAATACAACCATTGCATATTCCAAGTGCACCAGTAAATATCCTATTCGTTTCACCTCTAATGCCTGCATCTCGCTGTGCCTGCTGCCATACTGGATCTCCCTTCAACCAATACTCGTCAAGCTCGGAAATAACGATACCATAAGTATCTAATTCCTCGCCATTACTCATCTTGGTTGATATAGGAATTGCCCCCTTGCGTTGTAACGCAAGTTTGATGCGGTCTATTTCCTCAGTCCCGAATGTATCGTTGACACCTAAGGCTGCTTCATTTGCGGCATCACCGGCATAAAGAACTTCCGCATCCGTTTCGGTTGTGATTAACTGAATAAACATACTCCCATCAATATGACGGGCAACCCAGTTGGATAATCTTTGCCGTGCTACCTGAACTATGGAGAAATTAACTCGTCTCTCTAAGTTCTCGGTAAATGCCACAGCATTGCGTATCCAATCAACTGTCAGATCAAACTGACCCATTGACAGTTTATCTTCACTACCCTCTAAGATAGTTTCGCCTGTTACTCCTGAAGAAATAAGTTGGGACATAACTTGAAAGTGAATGATGTCTCCAGGCCCTTTAGTAAAATCATCTTTGGTGATGATGGGCTTGGATGAACCTTCACGTCCCTCAAATTTTGCACCCCAAAAGGCTTTACGCATACCGTCGTCAAAAAGCCTTTTCGACCAAAACTCTGGGACTGCCTTATCAAATTCCCCAGTACCAGCAACACCAGCATCATAGGTGTGCATACTGAGCGTTACGCCTCGATTATTTCTTAGGAGATTAAATAAATACTTCCACATAGTATCTCCTTATTGCGTCTGTGATTTATCGTAAGCATCTCTTGCATCATCGGAAGGTAGTGCCATATATTGCTCATAAGTAAGTTTGCCCTGAGTTGCTGGCTTAGAACCCCTACCGGCAATAGCACCTACCCTACCTTTACTCGCACTCGGTGAAGTCTGCCTACTTAACTCCAACGATGCGGCTTCAACAGCTATCCTATAAGCAAAAGGGGTTAATAGTTGCACAGTCCCGGATGCGTCTTGAGTAGCAAGTTTTCGCTCAAACAGGATTTCATTTGCGCGAAGATACAACTTACTTTTAGGGTTAGCGACGTCAGGATAAAGTTTCTTGGTTTCTTCCCAATTTTCTGACACTTGAGTTTTGAAATCGCTTTGTGCTTGCGTTTCCTGACTGTTCTTAGCGAATCTCTGTTCCACAAGATTATTAAAATAATTACTTAATACCCTTGCGGTCTCACCGTCAAAATGCTTGGTAAGGTCAGTAACCTTATCCTCCACTTCCTTTTTCTCACCGGGAGTTAGTGCTGATTGCACCATTCCCGTAAGACGCTTAATTTCCTGAGCCATACGAGTTGCTTCTCTATTAGAGTTCTCGTATCCGGCCTCAAGTTCTTCCGGCGTCTTATACTTTCCGGCATACAGTTTTTCCTCTTCTGCTATCGGGGTTACTTGAGGTGTTACCTCAGTTCCCTCGGGCTGTTCTACTACTGGTGGGGCCAAATTTTCCTCTTCGGGGTTAATCGGCGTTACCACTTTTTCTACTACCATTTTACTTCCTCCTTATAAAAAAAGCCGTATCAGTTCCTGAAACATTCAGGGTTACTAATACAGCTCTTATTTTCTAAGCTACTGTAATTACTTCCTAATTGTCTGATATTTGTTTACGTCTATCACCTCCCCAGACGAAAAGTTTATTTTAATATAACCGTGAAACTTCTCTTCTTTTAATTCTTTTAAATTTTTATCTTCCTGAAATTTTTCCTCAAAACTTTTCAACCAATCAATCATTCTTCTTTTGGTTTCTTTTCCTCTAAATCCTTTGCGTCAATTTCGTCTTTTTCTTCGTCGGATTTATTCATATAATCATCTTCTGAAATTTTGCCAACTCCAAGATGACTCATAATAGCATCAAGTTTTTTATTTATTTGATTTAGTTCATCAGGCATAATATCCTCCTATTTTCCCACCCTGAAAAAGTTATCAATTCGGGAAGGTCTTTTTTTCTGTTCGTTTTTCCTTACTGTCTTGGCTTTTATCTCTAAAATTTTAGGTATATTTAATGCCATCTTTAGTCCCTTTTTAATAAGCTGATAATGTTTAAGCAATTCCGCAGGGGCTTGAAGATTATCCATATATGCGGTATATTCGTCTATCAATCGATTGAGATGTTGTTCATAAACTAACCAACCATTATGTTTTGATACAGCAAGCCAATTAGTGTATTCGGTAATACTTTTACTGTCCGACGACTGCTGGGATACCTGCGGGTTGACCACCTTGCCCACCTCCTTGCTTTGCCAGTTTTGCCTGCTCCTCTGCCTGTTGTTGTTGAAGTAACTGTATTGCTTGCGCTGTATCCTGTATTCTTCTTTGTTGCAATTCCTCTAAAGTGGGAAGTTTTACATTGCGCATATCTATTGCCTTGAAATAATTATCCGTAATTGTATACATTACCTCATCGGTAATAACAGGATTTTTCCCATAAGAGTTCATAGATGTCTGATAGGCTGCATTTGCCCTCTCTTGCTCTATTTGACGGTTGATGTTTATGGAGTTTCCTGCCGCCTCAAAATCAAAGTTTCCGAGAAATCCCTGTTTGCCTATTTTTCTAAAAGGATTTTCTTTTCCTGTTAAGCGATAAACTAACTCATCTTCTAAAAACTCGGCATTTAACTGGACTATAAAATCATACAAATCCTCGTTGACATCCTGCAAAGCCCGTATAAAATCATCAAACTTTATATTTCCCTCGCCCACTATCGTCATTATTCCAGTAGCGGTTCTGTTTGAGGCAATAGTGCTTTCAGTCCCTAAAGAATAGTCTGTTACACCGAATAACTTTTGCACCAGAGCAAGTAGAAACTCTATCTTTACGAATTCCATTTGCTCGGATTTAGGAAGTTCAAGCACTTTGAAGGCGGCGGGATTATCATTCGTCCAATTAGCACCCGGGCCAAAAGGATTTTCGTCAGGGTCGTGGTTAGCAGGTGTAATTACAGGCGGGTTGTTATTGATAGAACCTCTGTCTATTGCCTGATTAAATATAGCGTCTATTAAATTGCGTATTCCAATAAGAAACTCAGGAACTCCTTTACCGTAGAAAGAACCATCCATAGGGATAATCTGGTAATGGAAGAACGGTCTCTTGGGATAAGGGGTAATCATCCAGCCCAAAAGTTTGCTATTTTGAACTGCTATCGTATTGTCTATGTTGGCGGTTAGGTCTTTGGTGGCGATAAAAACCACTACCTCCTCATCAAGTCCGTCGTTATTGACATCATATTTTCCGTGCCATTCGCTTATGAGAATTTTTTTGAAATTGTGATTGGTATTGGATGGATCGGCAGGAGCACTTAATAAATCCTGCTCAATTTCTTTAACCGCTTTCTCATCAAATAGCCCATCCTCAATATCACCTATCCTGCGCTTTAGCCAGTCAAGTGTTCTCTCATACTGGTCGGCAATCCAGTCAAGTTCTTCTATTTCTGGGGTATCTGCGTCTTTGGGAATAACTATTTGCTTTATGTTGCGGGTATAAATCTTGGGACTGTCATAAACCTTTTTCTCCTCGGACAATATCTGCTTGCTCTTGAATAACGGCCCCCCTGTCAATGGATTTACCGCAGGTATTTCTTCATCTTTCTTAAACTCAATCGGTTTTCCCTCTGATCCTGTGGGTTCTTGACCTTCTACCGGTTGATTAACAAGAGGTTCTCCTGTTAATCCATCAATGGCATAGTAAACAGTTCTGTTTATAATTTTATAAGTTTCTTCCCAGACGCATTTTACTATCGCATCCCCAGACATTACTACATTCTTAAAACAAGTTTTCATCCTGCGATAGATTTTCATTACTTTGTCAACTTGGAAATTAAGGGCATCTTGCACTGTGGGGGCTTGGGCAAAGTCATCCTCGCTATGACCTTTAACCCAGACAATAGGTTTTGCCCCATAACAGACTTTTAAAAATCTCGGCAGTAATCCCTCAATGGTAAAGGCTTCTATGGGAATACCAATGTCGGAGGCATTATCCCACGGAAAGTTTTTCGGGTTAGCTTTCGGATCTTCCCCCCAACCCATAAGCCCTGATATGGAACGCTTGGCCTCATAGCGACTGACATACTCATCAACATCGGCAAGGCGTTTATAATAATAACGCTTGGAGTCATTGACCCATTTGACTACATCGTCTTTTAACTTTACTTCGTCAAACTTTGCCAATTTTGTTTTAGTAGGCTCTGGCATTTATTTTTTCCTTATGTTTTTTATATTGCCTAAAATTCCTGTGCCTCTGGGTGGAAGTTTAGAAGTTCCATATAATCTTTTATGCCTTTTTCTGCGTTCCTCATTTGTGCGGGGTTTACCATATTTACGATAATCAAATGCCATTTTATTTTTCCCCTAATTTTTTTGCCAATTCTTTGGCGAAAGTTTTTATATGAACACAAGTAAAATCTTTAGGTATCCAAGCCTGTTTAAATCTGCAATTTTTTTTGGTAGCCTTAAGCATATCCTCTATCTTTTTCCTCATATTATTTCTTTCGGATATTCTTGGTTTCGCCGAGAGCAGGTTTCCCTGTAGGCTCCCAACCCCTTCTTACGCCTTCCAATAATCTGCGCTGGCGTTCTGCTTTCACCTTCGTAGTTTTTTTAGCCGATACTTTGCCGTCGTGAGAAACTCTGTATCCATCAACTTTTCTCACCTTTACGGGACTCACTTTTTCCCTCCAAATGCTCCGCCAATTCTATTTTTTATCCGATTGATTTTATTCATAGTTTGGCTGGCAATTCCTCCGCTAATAATTTTTCTATTTTTATCCTGTGGGTTAAAGTCATCAACTATTTTCTCGCAGTAATGAAGAATACCGATAGCCCGCAGTTTATCAAGCCAGAAATTCGGAGAAGCATCAAGGGCAACGGTGTCGTTCTTAATCCATATCTCGGCTATCTTGAAATCTTTGGGTTGTTCTGGTTGCGTAAGTTTTATTTTTTCTGCATATAAGCTACTTAATTCTTTTCGAACATCCTTGTTGTCTTTTTGGGGTTCTAATTCTTTAATTCTGGCTTCAATGGAAATCAATCTACCATTACCTTCTTCTTTTATTTCGTCAGGCATAGGAAATCCTTTCTACGCATATTTCAGTTAATGGGTCAAATGATACTTTATAATTTCCTCCTATTGTAAAAATAATATTTTTAACAATTCTTCTAATGGGGAATTCTATATCAACCCATTGAAAATCTTTTTTCCCAAACCAAAATCTATTAGCCTTTTTTCTATCTCTTCTAAGTTTCATCAATACCCCGCCAATCCCCGATATCTCGGTTTCTTCTTCTTGTGGAATGTCTTGTCCTTATATGGTTGCTCAATCCTCACCTGTCCCGCTATCGCCCTTGCAAACACCACATCATCACATTTGCCCTGCTCGGCCTCCGGGTGTTTTTTCTTGGGGTTGTTGATGAATGTCCAGCATTGCTGAATTAAGTCCTTATCAACCAAATCCGTTGATCCGTCAAAAATCTCCTCACCCAACTGCGAGAGCATCTGAGGGCGGGTAACTAAATTAGTGTTCCAACCCAGCTCAAGCGTGGGCTCGGTAAAGCCTTTCTTTTTCTTGACCTTGCGGTAAACCCTGCCATACTTTTTGTATAAGTCCTGATTGACGGAGTAGCCATAGCCCTTGTTTTCACAAGCAATTAGGGCGTCATTGTAGTAATGCCCCATTTTCATCAAATCCTCAGCGAACCTGTCAGGAGCGGTGTTATGGTTATAAACACAAGCGGTTTTATTAGTGCGCTTGTTCAAAACAACCCCAGCGCTCTTGTCCCCGTGAGCCAGACCCTCGGCCGGGTCGCCCCCTATGGCGTATTGATCAAGCCTTAAGGGAAGTTCATAAATCTTAAATGAACCCGTAGGGTCTTGCCTGAACACGAACTTGCCCTCTTCCTTGACGATATTGCCTATCGCAAAGGGTTTCTTGATATCCTGCTCCTTGAGCGCGGTCTTATCAAAGAATAAATCCCCCGTTGAAATAAACGCCGTCGTATCACAGTCCGGGTATTCCTGATTGAATGTCATCACCTTACGGTTGCAGTTGTTGACAATGCACCACCTGCGCCAGTTAATCTGCCCCGAGGTAAGGTTGTATTTTATTTTCAGCTTTTCCTCCTCCTCAAGGAACTTGCCCCGCTCTGTTGGCGTAGAGAACTCAATCGCCTCTATGGGGTAAAGGCCGTTAGCCAGGGGAAGCGTATATTCGGCAATCTGGAACCACGGAATAAACAGCGTCTGCCAGTCGGACTGCCCGTTAATGCACTGCACCCACTCATCGTAGAACTGGTTGCCTATGCCGTTGGCCGTTGTTTCCCCGATTACGATAGTTCCCGGCAAATTAGGCACGGATTGGTTAAGGCCGGTAAGCAGAGCCTGCAAGTCCGGGAAATACGCGCACTCCGATAAATGAACCATCCTAAATGTATACGACCTGCCAGCTTTCTTGTTATCAGCGGTATCTATGAGTATTTGGGAATGTATCCGGTCAAATTCCAGCTTCTTCTCGTTGGAGTGCTTGATTTTGGGCTTTAGGTGCTCATCCATTCTTTCGTGATAGAGCTTCTGCATCTCAAACAGGTAATTTGAGCTGTCTAAATCGTGGGAGATGACGCTTGAGTTCACGCCTTCCCCTTGTGAGGTATAAGCGTACAGAATGGCCTCTATAAGCGTAGAAACCCCTGCCTGGCGAGCCTTAAGCACCCAAAGGCGCACTGGCTTGCCCGATTTCAGCATTTCCTTGATTTTCTTCAGGATTATCACCTGAACGGAATTAAGTTTGAAATGTATCAACTGGCCGGATTTGGTCTTGATAGTGAGGAATTCCTTTTCCACGAGGAACAGGGGGGTTTTCTCGGCAACGAGCTTCTCGGCCTCGAAAAGCTCCTTTGTAGTCATTTTTGGGGGTTCAAGGGTAGTTGGCATAGTTTATTCCATAGTATGAAGATACCATTTATTATCTAATTCATAAATATAGAAACGGTATTTAAGCAAGTGTTGTAAATTCTGCGGCATATCTATTCTGGGGTTATAACAGTCTATGATAATTTTCAAGTTGTTCATAGAGTTTGAAAAACTGTGGGAGGTCAGGTGGGGGATATTTAAATAAACGGGGATTTCTTCGTGTCCCCCTCCCCCCCCCTCTTCATATTGTCATTATCGTACACAACTTCGCATAATAAATCTTATGTCGCTATCGTCCTGTTGCAAGTGCTTGTTATGTCTATGCTTAACTGCTGTATACCATATGTTGATGTGTTAACTACAATCGCTAATGGACAAGTTCCCCAACATCTTGTGGTTTAGCCCGCTGTCATATATTCTTTCATCCGGTTATATTTGGCGGCCTTTTCTTTCTCGTTTATCTCAACCCGGCCAGTGGCGTTGCCTTTCAATAGCTCAATGATTTTAGTCAGTTCTCCGACGGGGTCTTTGGATTTATTGATGAGGTGCATTAATTCTTTGTTGACGGTATCTTGAGAAGTGGAAAACACTTTTGTTTCAGCGGCCAGCTTCAGGTCTAATAGATATTGCAACCTATCTATGAGTGATTTCTGCTCCTTTACCCCTTCTTCAACTCCATTGCTTGCAACTATAGTTTCAACCTGTGAATAGTACTTCTCTCTTTTATTATGCCAATCCCTTCGCTTAGCATAATAAGATAATAAACCTTTTGATATTCCATACTTATCCATAATTTCCGTAAACTTCATTCGTTGCTTGACAAACTCATTCTCTATGATTATTAAGGGATATTTACTTTTCCTTCCTTCGCTTCCCATTTTAATTGTCCTTCTATTTTGGAAGTCGTTTTACTCGATTTTGCCTTTTTCCAGCCGACTCACTTAAAAATCCCTTCATATTTGACCGTAGAGCCATTTAAATTGCTTGGGTGATAGCCAAGCCTTACCTACTTCGTGCTTATTGAGCTTTCCCTTAACTCTACGCTTTGAGCCTGTCTAGGATAGGACTTAGAACGACCTTGCCTATAGTAATATAAAGGGCAATCTGTCATAGGACAATGTATTACTTCATATCTTACGCCAGCGGAGCAAGCCAAACAGTTTGCTCTTATAGCTTTTAAGGGGGTTAGTTTCTTCATTTATTCCTTCTCCGCACGAATCATTGTTTTCAAGACCTTAAGCCTTTCAAGGTATTTATTGCTATTATGCGCCAGGGCAAGCTGTTTGATCAGGCCTGCGACATCCAGGGTTCTTAGTTCTTCTGCGCTTAATACTTGGGGAAGATTTTCCATAAAATAATTTATTTTTATTTATTTCAAATATAATCTCTGATATATATATATTAAGTATAGCACTTTATTACATCATACCAAAGGATTATTTTACACTCCGACGAGAGATATATTTAAATGGTGGGGTGAAAGTGAAACACTTTTGTATGGTGGGATTACTGTTTCTCCAATATCCTCGAAATAATAGATTGTAAGTGCCTTAAATATGTTATCGCCTTCTTCACTTGTCCCAGTTTACCCTTAAGCCTGGTTGTTTCCTTCTGAGTGAGCTGAACCGGCCTGAACAAACGGCGCAGGAGATACTGTCTGGGAACTCTTACGAATACACAGAGCTTGGGCAGGAGTTTTGGTTCAATGGATTGTCTTTTCATTTCCTCCCTTCTCGATACCCATCTTTATAACCTGCTTGCCAAATTTGATGTCTTAACTTTTCTACCTCATCTTTGCGATCATCATAAATCCTATTTATCTCGCTTTTATCCTCAAATGTCATCCCTAAAGCATTGGCATAAACCTCCAGCCTATGCCTCAAATCAGGTGCGGTAAAGTCAAGATATTCTACTTGTTTTGTTACTACTATTGTTTCGGGCTTTTTCAATGTGCCAATCCACATACCAGCCAGAAACAACGCAACGCAGATAATAACATTCTTCATTCCTTCCCTCCTTTTCTATAATCTCTTCTTGATAAGTCAAATATTATCCAAATCACCACTCCTGTAACCGCTATTATCCAAAGTATCCAAGCGTGGTTATCAATCCAAGAAAAGCCCTCATTAGTCTGGGCAAGTATATCTCTTGCGAAATGGTTTACTTTCATCATCACTTTTGCTTATAAGCTTCATCGAGCTGGGCGATAACATCATCACAATAAATTTGTGTTCCGCAACACTCTGTAGTAAAATCTTGCAATATCTTCCTCGCCTTATCATTCTTCTCTCTCTGTGGTCTTATTCGTTGTCAGCCTCATAAAATACTTCATCAATCTCTACTTTGAAATTTCTATCGTCTTCACTACACATCTGCTTAAATTTCAACATTACATTTAATAGTCTACTTCTCAAATCAAAAAACTCTTCATCTTTACTCATCTCTCCTCCTCTATCCCCAATCCCTCAAGCGTTTCCTTGCGGTATTTACCTTGCCGTCTGGTAAGACTAAATTTTATTTACTTTTCAGGAACAAATGCTAATGCTTCAGCAATTGCTATGTCATCGCCTTCGTGTATCTCTGTAGAAGTATTATAAATCCATCCACCATTAACCTTAAAACGCTTGGTAGATTTCATTATACGCATATTGTCATCTTCGTAAACTGCTTTACCTATTACCTCACAATCAGGAACGAAAGGAACTAAAATGTTCCAGCCATTTTTCTCGGCCTGTTCTTGATTAAGATTTTTCATATCTCTCATAATTCACCCCCTTTCAATTTATTATATTTTCCAAACAGCAAGGCATTCATTCTATTTTCATATTCCTCAAAATCTCCTCTTGGTATCGTTTAAGGAAGATTATTTTAGTATTGAACTGTATCTATATATTTACTATTTACTCGGTAAAGTATTTCGTCACCAACATAAATTGCAAACCAAATAATAGAAGCCATTTCGCCATTTTCCTCGTAAGGTAAAATTTTAGTTATCTTTTTATCACCAATATTCATTCCTATTTCGTAAAAACATTCATCTCCTCCTAAAACTGGAAAAGTAATACGTTTTATTTCTCTTTGGTCGTCTAAAATTCTATTGAACATTTCCTCCTCCTCATTCTTTTATTCCTAAGTTAATAAAAATCTCCTCTTGATATCGTTTAAGTATCTCTGTCATTCTGGAAACTCCTGTCTTAATTTGCCTTTCCAAACTTTCTTGAGATTATTTTTCATAAAGACTGGGATATTAGCAAAATCTGCTTGCCTAAGTATATTTGCTATCCAATCAGCTTTTGGTTGATATTCTTTGCTACTCTGTCCTGTCATAGCACCAATGATTATCCAACCAAAAGAATAATTATTATCAAGATAAATTTCTCCCAACAATGGCTCACAAGAAAGAAATCTTAAATTGTTTCCAAATATAGCAGGAGGTAAAAGTCCTTGTCTTTGTTTATTTTTCCAACTTGTAACAGTTATGCCCAACCAGCAATTATCAGAAAATCTAACAGAAGTATAACCCTTGTAATTTTTGGTAAGAAACTGAAAAGTATGTTGCGGTATATTGCCCACTGCTCTTATAATATAATTTATAAATTCATCAGGTATCCAATCTCCAAAAATATCGTGGGTTGAGCCGACAAATACTCGGGAAGGCTTTTTGATTTTGCTAATTCTTGAAAACTCATTGGGTTCTAATCTGATTGTTTCATTCCACTTAAATCGCTTATACATCCGCCGGGCATAGCAATACCAACAACCACCTTTACATAGCCCCTTAAGGGGATTTATTGTATAATCTGTCCACTCAATTTTGGTTTTATTCATTTTATCCCTAAGTTTTCAAATATCTGTTTACGATACCTCTTAAGTATCTCTGTTACTTCTGGGGAGTAGCCTTCTATTTTGGGGAATTGCTTCTCTATCCATTTGAAGATGGCGGAGTGAGCTTGGCCAATGGCTCTATTTCTTTCATCACCATAAATATCTATATTTCGTGCATCCATAGCAATGGTTAACTTTGTCAATATCTCATTCAGTTTCATTTTTCACTCCTAAGTTTTTAAGGGCTTGTTGGTGGATTGCTTTGGCTATTCTATTATCTTCTATCATTGCTACCCAACATTCACTCCCAGGAATAGTCCGCAAAATATTATTTATCTCCTCTTCACTCGGCAAAAACTTCACTATAAGGTTATCTATCTCAAATTTAGCCTGTTTCTTATGCTTGGGAATAAAGTACACTCCACATTTGGCGAATATGCGTTCGGTGAGGTGATGGTATTTATAAATCTCGTTCATCTCTCCTCCTTAATTTCAAAACACCCTCTATCTTTTAACTTCTGTACGGTTACTTCATCAAAACAGAATACACCCACTTCATTAAGCACCCATATAATATCTTTAAGCGTAGCGTTGTCTTTAATCTTGAACCTCCCACTTGCCATATTTATATCAACTACTCCTTCTTCCCCCCAAGCAAAGGGTGTAATTAAACACAACATCAAAGCTAAGATTATCTGTTTCATCTCTCACTCCTTGTCTTTACTTTCCGCTATTAAAGTTTTCTTTAATAAGATTAACGCTTAATCGTTTCTAACTTGCATATCCTTTTCTCTATTTCATCTAATCTTTCCTTTATTTTTTTTAACTCTTGTTCATCTATCCACATTTGCTTAATCTCCTTTAATCATTCTTGTTTTGATTTAAAAATCGCTCGTATATTTCAGCCTCTTTCTCCGTAACCCTGAATAGGTGGCTTCGGTTTGTATGGCAATCCCGACATAAACCTACGCAGTTAAAGGGACTATTTATAAACAAAGGGTATAATCTCTTATTTACCTTGCTTTGAGATAATTTATGGTGAAAATCTACGATCGGCTCATAGCAGTTCAATACTCGGCATATTCCATTTTGGCACTCGAATATATCTCGTTTAACTTCGTCGGGAAAGCCTTTCATAACTCCAATTCCTCTTTGCAGTGCGGACAAATATGGCTTAAATCTTCTGGCTCAAAATTATTTCCGCAGTAACAACAGCTCATTTTTGTCTCTGATAGAGTTTAAGCACTTTCTTTACATAATTGACGCTTTCGCGGGGCATATCCTGCCAATCCTTGCCTTCTCGTAATAACCGGCGCATTCTTGTTATACCCCCATTATAACTTACTAACATTCGTTCTATCGTATAGTCGTCTTTAAGATAATGTTCTTTAAGCCTTCGGAGATACCAAGTGCCAATTTGTTTATTTATTTCAGGAACGAAAAGATGATAATTTTCATAAGTGCATAAATCCCACTCGTGGTTATTTCCATAAGTAAAAGTCACTCCCACATAATACATATCTTCTTCTTTTTTCTTTAACTGTTCTTGGTTATATTCTTTCAACACAATCGCACTTATTTGCATTAAACCAATACATCCTGCTTTAGAAATAGCATTAGAGTTCCCTGAACTTTCAACTTGAATAACAAACGGCACAAGGTCATCTATCTCCGCCCCCCAACTCAAACCTTGCATCCAAACGCACATAAAAATAAGCAATAATGCTCCTAAAAAAAATAACCAGATGGTTTTCATTGGGATCCTTTCGTTAGTAAATCTTTTATACTAAACGCCCACTTACCCTGCTTGTCGTTCTTATTTATCTGCTGTTGGGCGTGCCATAGTCCGCTTTCGACCCTAAGCACCTTAATGAACCACGGCCAGGGCTTATCTATCTTCGCCTTGTCGCGTTCGTAGGCCTCACACACCCGTAGCAACACTTCTTCCGGGAACTGCCAATCTTTGGGCTGACCGATTAGTTTTTTGACTTTAGCTATAAGGTTGTAGATATTAAATCCTTGTTTATAAACAGAAGCCAATTTAGTTTCTAATTTACTTGATATTAGATTGCTCATTTTGATTAAACCCAACTATAGTTTTGATTAATCGATTGCTCATTTTGATTAATCCTCGCTTCAGTTTTGATTAATCGATTTTAAGAGATTGCTCATTTTGATTAAACTTAAGCACAAAATTGTTTTTTGGAGATTGCTCAAAACTATAAACATATATATTATACCAGTATCTACTCATAAAGTAGATTGCTTCTCTTGCCAAAATAGAAGTCTTTAAACTGACCATTGAATTGATAAGTACAAAGACCTCCAAAAAGGCCTCCTTGCTTAGTTTTTTTTATCCAATCGTTCTTAAGAAGCTCTTTAAGTGCTCTATTCATTGTGGCCGGGCTCAATATATCTTTCATTTCTGCGTATGATAGACTAATTTCAGCTTGAGTTTTATAGTTAAACTTTGCCCGCATATAAATATAGAGAACTTTTGCTGAACTTGGTAATTTTTTCCACCCTAGATCCTTCAATAAATCTCTCCGCAGCATTACAAAAGGCGGTGCTTTTGGTTTTTTTGCCATTATCCCTCATAAATAAAAATGTCCGATAGGCGAACAAGCGTTCTTTACTCTGTCTTGGGAGGCAGACCTACCGGACAATAAAAAACGACGGCTACAATTCTCCGTCGTAAAATTAACTACTCTTTGCTTGTTCATTTCTTGCCTCCCCTTTTGTAATCATAGCATAACATAAAATCTAAACCTTGTCAAATGTTCTTTTTATTTTTTGGTCTGCCAATTACATCATAATGAAAATTTATATTACATTTATGACATACTGCCATTAAATTTGATAACTTATGATTAGATTTGGTTTTATCTATATGATGAATTTCAGTAGCTACTTTTCCACAAACTTCACATTTAGGATTTTGCATTAAAATAATAAGTCGTTGTTTCTTCATAAAAGCGTGATTAAAATATTCAGCAATTCCACCACGCCAGTTAGGATTTAATTTACCTTTTTTAATTTTACTAAAGTAATTTTTCCATTTTTTAAGAGTGCCTCTTATTTTTTCTTTTGCTTCTTTTGTATGAGGTTTATTGTGCATTTTATCCTCCATATAAAAGGGTAGCCTTCAGGCGACAAACAGAAGCGCGGTTAAGCGTTTCGAGCCATCCAACTACCCATTGTTCTAACATAAAAAACCCGCCTCCTGTTTGTCCCTTATATCTTACACCCCTTCAATATGTTTGTCAAGAACTCATTTTAATTATTTTAAGAGCTGGCTCGGCAGGAATGGTTACCTGCATTTGCTCCCCTGGTATCTGTTTCAGAGTCTGCACTACGAAACAGAAAGTCGGAGTTTGGGAGCGCTCACAACCAAAATCAAAGTAGGACTTACAGACATTACCCACTTTGTGCGTCTAATTCCGCCACGAACCAGCTCATTAATTCAATTCCTCTTCCCCCAGAAAATCAAACTCTTCAACGCATCGTTCTCCATCCTCAATGCTTTAATCTGTGCCAGCTTATCGAATAAAACTTCATTAGTTCTGGACAGAAATCCGCAGACAATATCCTTTTCCGCTACTGTTTCTCTTAATGCCTGCTTCAACGCCTCTACTATTTCTAAATCATTAAGTTTGGTCATCAAATTCCCCCTCTATCGGCAAAAAGTTGCTGCAATAATTGTATCTATCGGTCATTCTTGGGGCATCTTTATTTTTGTAGCAAGTCCCCTGTTCACATAAATGAGAGGCATTTATCGGTTGAAACCACCTACAATCTGCGCATTCCTTCAGATTAAACTGCTCGGGCATTGTTAATTACCTCGTAGATTGCAATATTAGCATTTTTCCCATCCCAAAGTCCGCGACGCAATTTTTCTTCTCTATCAAGCCGTCTTAATCTCGGATGCTCGCCCTCGCACCATTCGCGGCAACTCCTATTGGCGCGCAGATAATAAAAAGTCAACCCGTACCGGCTGATGTCAACGCTGTTAAATAACTTTTTCTGTTTACACCAAATCCAGAATTTATCAGATGCGGTCATAAACAAATCAGTAACCATAGGGGTTCCTTATTTTTTAGAATGTATTTTTTGCCCTGTAATTATATCTGTTGCAGGACATTTCTCTTGTAATGCTTCTGACCAATCTTCTTTAGATAATTTACTGGTAACACCTTTTGGATTATCCGCCAACCATTGAGATAAATCTTCAAGAGTTTTGAAAACGGGAGAAATGGGACTACCTTCGCTTACTGTCTCCCAACATTGATAACCTTCTCCTATAAGTGGTTCTGTAGATTGCCATTTATTATATTGTTCTTTTATGGCTGGGTCTATTGCTTCACCTTTACAATGCTTACATATACCCCATTCGTCAGCATTTAAACCCGCAACTTGAATTATCTTTTTTGTTGCTTCCCATCTATCGCAAGCATCGTGTCCAAAACTTAAATCACTTTTTCTCCCAGCAAGACCACAAGTTAATTCGTTCATTTCTTTTGAAGGAATATTAAAAAAATCAAAATAGCCATCTTGAAAATAAGGGTGATTTTTACCTTTTAAACTATCAGTGCCAGAAAGCATAAGTAAAAGAACTAACTCTGTCAATCTCTTCCTTGCGGGTGTTTCTCCATTTTGACACTGGGGACATTCTTTATAATATGAATTAAGATAACCCGACCAAACTTTATTAAGTGGATAATCAAAATCTAAAGGCACTCGTTTTAATTCTCTACTCATCATCATTACCATATTACTCATTTCTTCCTCCTCTCATACCTCCTACACAACGGAATTAAATACGGTGCGATTACTAACATTAGGAACGGTAAACAGGCGAGTATTAGAATTAGAATGTTCATATCCCCTCCATTTACACCCCCGCCCGGGACGATAGGCTGAAACAGTTTGAGGGTGGTACCTATCGCCAATCCGGGACAGACGGGGTGATGTTAAAATGGTAAAGTTTCCTGTTCTTCTTCTGGTGTTTCTTCTTCGGGCTTTGCTTGAAAACTTACTGGCACTGCAGCTATAGGTTGTAAGATTATACTCTTGCCGCCTTGAGTGTTTAATGCTAGTTTGATAGTGGCCTTTTTGCCTACCCATTCTAAAGTATCATCGCCCCACGCTTCAATCAATGCTAATCTTGAAGGCTTAATAATAGTTAATTGTTTCTCCTCATTTTCGTGCTTTACCCTGAAGACAAGTTGACGGACACTCGTTCCATCATCGTAAGTAAATTTTTGGGAATTTCTCCATTCCCCTTCATCCAAAAACTCTACAACAGAACCCTCTGTGCAGTTCTTCGCCGACAACCATTGTCCACCTTTATTGAGTTTCATTTTACTATTTCCTTTCTATATTCTTTTTCTGTTTTACTTCTCTTTTTAGCATTACAACTTCTATGAGCAATTGCTAAATTCTTATATTTATTCGTACCTCCTCGACTAATGGGTATCTTATGCTCAATACAATCTTGTCCAAATTCAATGGGTTCTAAACAAAGGTAGCAAGTCAATGTGCCAAAGTACTTGATGTTATCCTCATAAAGCATTTGAATTTGTTTAATAGACAGATTTCCTGCAAGTGTATGTCTTTTGGTACAATGTAATTTTTTATATTCTTTTGTTGAAGATATTCCTCCTTTCCAATTAAAATGGTTTTTACCAGTTTTAAATTCAGTTTGAGAAGAATGATGATTTCCCATATGTTTTAAACTAATTAATTCTTTAGTTCTTTTAGTGTGTTTTTTACCATAAAAATGATTATTTTTTCCTGCCATAGTTTGTTTTTGAGCAAGATGTTTACATTTTCTTGAGCAATACTTTTTTTCTGATAATCTTGATTTAAATACATAAAAACTTTTTTTACACTGTAAACAATTCCTAAATTTTCCAGTTTTTCTATAGGGTCGAGGTAGTTTACGCCAATCCATTATCTTCTCCAATAAAAAAGGCGCATTTCGGTCATCAGCGAGAAAACGGCTAAGTCTTCCCAACCTACTTTGCGCCAGTTTTGGACAATAAAAAAGCCCTCTCCTCGCTGATATTAAAAGTATATCATTTATTGGAGCATTTGTCAACATAATAATTATAACTCTATTTGTGAACGAAAAAGCGATTGATAGGCATTAAGTTCTTGGCAAATAGTATTTATTTTGACTATGGTACTACGATATGTTGAGTCTGCTAAATCAGCATTAAGTTTCTCTTGGTAGCAAATTCCTCTTGCAATTTTCTCAACAAGGGTAGCAGGCGGATTCTGTATCTTATTGCCGTCAAGTTCCATTTCTTGGCCGTTCTTGAGTTTGATTATAGTCCCTGCTAATGCTTTTTCATAAAGAGCCAACTGCTCTGCTTTTTCAAAACCGTCTTTCTCAAGTCTTGCCCTGCCCCTTTCAAGAAGTTTTATCTTATCCTCTATAACTTTGGCAATAAGTTTCATTGATTCTCCTTTCTAAATTCCAAATCTCTCTCTAAATTTTGCTCGCGTCCTTAAGAAATTCTGATAATTACCTTTTACATCTTCCGTTATATTAGGTTTAAAACACCCTGTCTTATTGGGGCATTTACCAATAGGACAGATTATCAAATTATCCACTTTTTCTTTATAAGCAACAGCATAAGCAGCAGTTTGAAGATGAGAAAAGCTACTCCCTGTTTTCCAATCTGCTATTGCCAGTTTTCCTTTATATTTAACCAATGCGTCAAAACGGCCAGAATAACAAACCTCGTCATTGAAAACCTCTACTTCTGTTTTGATAAATTCAAAGTCTTTACCAAATTGCTCAAAAAACTTCTTATATGAGCAATCTTTCCAAGACAAGTTAAGCGAACCTGTGGTAACAATAATTAAATCTCCTTTTAGTTCTGGCATATCCACAGGCTCAAGCCACTTACCGTTTTTAATATATTCTTCTACTAATCTATGGACAATCGTTCCCCGACTTGCATATTGCCTTAATTCATCATCGGATATCTTCCAGTCTTTATTCCAAGAAAGAATAGAAGTAACGGAAGGATATTTCTTACCATTCTTTTCTCTAAAGCGGATATTCTGATACTGTTTTTCTATTAGGTCAATCTTGGCTTGGTTGGCGGTCATATCAAATTGGAAGTGTAAGGCTTGCTTGAGCCTTGTAAAGCACTCCTCTACGCTTTCGCCTTCCTCTGGCTCGGCTGTTATATCAAAGGAAGGTTTAAGATTTTCGTAACTTGCGATTGGAATAACTCCGCTTAACCCTGCGTGGATTTCTTTTATCTTCATCTTAATTCCCTCCTTCTGTTATTTCTGCTAAGTCCTTTATATCTTCTTGGTGATCCTCTATTGCGTGTTCCTCGTTGAAATCAATAAATTTTGTTGTCCGAATAGCACAAAGGTGAGTACATTTCCAGCATTCTCGTTTGGCAGGGTGGATTTTTGTACAACGAATATATGTGCGCATTATTTACCTCCTAAAATTTGACCGGACAAAAAAGAAACCATAAGTTTTCTGCTTATGGTCGCCACATCCTTTTCAGGAGTCTTTCCTGCCCGGTTTTGTTTTAGGTTTTTATCGTGGCCTTGCATATTCATTTATACCTCTACTTTTTCTATCTCATAAATATAATTGACAATCTTATCTGACCATCCTGCTATCATTTCCCAACCAGATTGATATAAGATTGAGGGTTTGTATCCAGCAATGTTGACAATATAGCCATATTTAGCCCAACAAGGTATAATTTCATCGTGGGCTTGCTCGTCAGTAATAACAATTACTCTTTGGCAAGGGTCGCCATTTACTCGTCTCAAAGCATCACCTAAATATGTGCCATCTTGAGGTTGACTATTTATCACATCATCTATAAAAGCCATTCCTCGTTTGGTAGAAGTAACTTTGATTAAATGTTCAGAAAAAGAGTAAACCATAGTTTGAGAACTCTCTTTTAGAATTGCTGCCAGAGCAGAAGCAGCCTCTAATCTTCGCATATCACTTTTGGCTGATAATTGGCCGTCCATTGAGCCACTAACATCTACCAAAATAATAGTTACTCCTTCAAGTTTGGGAAGATTTTTGATAGAAAGCAAAAAGGCTTGATTTATTGCTTGTTTTATTTTTCCAGTAGATACATTTTGCTCGGCAGCAATAAATCTAAAAGGAAGGACTTTTGACTTAGTAATATTTTCACTATTAAGCAAAGCATTGCAGATTAATTCAATATCGCAACCTGCTTCTTCCATATTTCGCAGATTACGAAGTAAAGCCATATAACCAAGTTTGTTTTCTTTAATCAATCGTTCAAAGGTTTCTTTTTTATCTTTGCCTGCGGATAGTTTAACTTCCCAAGTATCGGGGCTTTCCAAAGTGCCATCAATAAGTTTCTTCCAAATGGCCTCTTGTTCTTTGTCTTTAGGTTTTGCGTGGCATAGAAATAGAACATCCCTTAACTTTACAGTAGTATTATCTCGGTTGTATTTCGCCAAAGCATAAGCAGAAAATTTAACAAATGCACGAGCCAAACCTTTTTTCACCTGAGCAGACAAAGGACATCTACCATCAAGCCAATACATAGCTAAAAATTCAGAGAGTTCATCTGGTCTTTGGATAATATTGCATAAGGTATTACTAACTATTCTTCCTTTAGTTAGACGGGCAAGTTCACGGGTAAGAAACAGGGGAACAGAGCGAAGGTGCATATCATTGCGGGTTTTAATGGCAAGTTCGGAGATAAACTCAGGTTTGACTTTTTGGCAGAGTTCTTTAATTCTTTCTGCCATATCAGAGCCTTTCTCATAAAAGGTATTCTCAAATAAAAGGCAGGTCATAACAGCACGGGTAAGTTCTTTTTCAGGGGATAAATTGACAGCTCTGCCACCTTCAAAAGTTTTAACTTGTGATTGCGTCTTAATGTTTACTCGTGCCATTTACAACCTCCTTTTAGTTATCTGGGGAACAAGTGGTTCAAGGGTTAACTTTTAGCAGAAGTATCCTTGACCTTCGCCACCAGAAAAATTAAGGGGAGAACAAGCGATAAGAGAGCCGTGCACGCCTTTCGGCTGCGTCCGTTCGCCAATAGAAGTATCTCTTATCTTCGCTACCCCAAATAATTGAGCAGGGAACAAACGATTGGAGTTTTTTCTTTCATAGAGAAGTATCTCCAATCTTCGCCACTGCATATTTTTATACCTTTCTTGCATTCAAATAAAATTCAACAGCAACTTCTGCAATCTTGCTTTTAGACCATTTTTCAATTATAGCAAGTTCTTGCATCCGCTTGTCAATTTCTTTTTTTACCCTTAGTGCAATTCTAACCTTTTCCATTTCGTTCCTCTTAATGACTAATTATACCATATTGAAATAGTTTGTCAACTAACTTTTGTTTTCTTAACATAGCGTCGGAAGGATTATTTAGGTAGGATTTTTTCTATTTCTTCTATTGCTAAATACTCCTTGTAAGTTTTATCTTTCTTTTTAGCATTGCAACTTCTATGAGCAATCGCTAAATTATTATAATTATTAGTTCCACCACGAATGAGAGGTATCTTATGTTCTAAGCAATCTTGTCTAAATTCAATAGGTTTTAAACAAAGATAGCAAGTAAGAGCTCCATATTGTTTTATATTATCCTCATAGACTAATTGGATTGTCTTTAAATCTAATTTTCCTGCTTTTCTTTTTCGTAATCTTGCTATTTTATTATAATATGAACGAGGATATCCTCTATATTTCCAATTTAAAATTCCTTTCCTTGAACATTTTTTGCACCTTTTATATTTTCTTCGACTTAATTGTTTACCACAATTTAAGCAATCAGGCAATCCTCCTTTCCAATTAGGATGTTTTTCTTTAGGTTGCCCCTTCTTAAATTCGGTAGCAGGAGAATGATGTTGTCTTTTTCTTATACTACCAGAATTAGTATATCCCTTTTTTCCTGCAAGCCAAGTAATATGTCCTTTTTGAAATCCACATTGTTCTTGATGGCTATTAGGATGTTTCCCACGACTATATTTCATTTTATTTTCCAAATTAAAGGGCAACCTTCAGGTATCCAAAGGAAAACGGTTAAGTTCTCCAACCATCCAGTCGCCCAATTTTAACAATAAAAAATCCGCTCTCCTTTGGACAATATAAATATATCATAGAAAAGACGAAAAGTCAAACTATTTAATTATTTTTTGGATATCTTCTAAACTTCTAATTATACAATAAACTCTGAAAGGCGGCAAATGGAAATTTTCCCTAAAGGCTTTCTGATAATCCGACAATGGATTTTTACCTACTTTGCATTCCCAACCATACATTGTCTTATCAGACGCAAAAGAGAAAATGTCTGGCAGGCCTCGCATTAAATCGGGAGAGGCGATAAATCCGCCACCTTTTAAAGGCGTTCCAATTACATTTACCTTACCGGCAATATGGCCTTTACTCCTTAAATAGATAAGGGCTTGCCTGCGCAGATGGGTTTCCGGATTGTCCTTTTTCTTAGGCCGGTTGTATCTGTATGCTTTACTTAAATACGGGCTTATTGCCATGATCAAGAAGGGCAACTACGCTTACTGGGATGAATTGTCTCAAATTCACAGGAACTTGAGGCCAGTAATATGTAATTGCCCCCTTCCTTTATATTAGAATATTAACCTTGTGATTATCTCGCCACTTCCTTCTTTTGTAAACATTTCACCCATTGGGGTAAGTCCAGCAATCCCTATCTGCATTCTTCCTTCCTTTATTATAGGAATTATATTTAACACAGGAACTGCTGAGGTCTTAAACTCCTTCAACAATTCAACTCGGAAATTCATAGGCACGGCATCGTTTCTGCCGGAGATCGTATCTGCCCATTCATCACACCAAGACTCTTCTTCAGCAAACGCAGGCAGGGATATGGCCAATACTCCTACCAGTAACATTAACGCTAATATCAATCTCATTCTAATCCACCTCCTTTTCTAATACTTTGCTTTCACTCAAATCCTTTCCGGAAGTAATACCAGCTTCTACTTGGGGCACAATATCTAATTTGCCACCAACAAGAAAAGCCTTCTTCGTCAGCTCAAAGCAAAAGTAATCTTTATTCCTCTGCCACTTATTTGCCTTTTGCTTTAGTCTGAATAATTTAAGCAATCCCAAATAAACAACTCCGAGATAATCATACTTCATGTTTAACTTGCTTACCAGATAGCTGATAGTCCCATCTAAATCATAGATGTATTCCGCTTTAATCCTGTATATATCAAAAGAAGTTTTTATCTCTTGAATATCCCGCGCTCTTACTCCATAGCCAGACATTGCTTCGATAGCCAGTCTCATCTTGGGAGACACACAAATTGCAACGTGGGTATACTCAGAACCTGTTCCCCAAGCAATGAGTTTAGAAAAGCCTCTTTCTCCTTTAAAAAGAAGTATGTCTCCAGCCCTTAAATTATTCAATTCTTTTGCCTCTTTACTTTATCATTTAAGTAAACACAAACTATCCCCGCAAGTATCAGCAAACCTATTACTATCCAGAAAGTTATCAACGCGTCCTGTCCCCTTTTCTTATTTGCATATCCTTCTTGTGGTGCTCATCAAGCAATTCTTTCAAGTTGACCTTGCAGAGCATCAGTTGAGTTAAGTATTCGTCAATTTTAGTATTAGCGCCTCGTTTTACCTTACAGATTCTATTTATTATTCCGTCTTGCCTGAGCAGATTTTTGTTGACATCTTCCCAATTTTCAAGATGCTCTTTTCTCTGCTCGAATATATTCTTATATTGTTTGTCGGTCATTTTGCCATCACTCTAAATGCTAAAGCTAATATCCCAGACACAATCAATCCAACAAGCCAGAAATGAAGATTTATCTTTGTTTCCAGAATAGTAACTTTTTTGGGTATACCGTTAAGGGATTTTAATTGCATAACTACTGTGGTGCGAAACTTTATTTCATCCTTCAAATCGTCTAATTCCTGCGATGTTAACTCAATCTTTTCATTCACGATAATACTCCTTTACTTAAAATAAACCTTTGCACCTTTGGAAATAATCACTTTCACAACTGTTCCCAGCCCGCCTCCCCACGCAGACATCCTGCCTTCTATAACTATATCTTTATCAGTTACCCATACTTCAGGATAGGTGGGGATAGATATAATCTTCCAAGCCATATTTGCTTGGGCGTAGAATATAAAACATAAGAATAATAGTATTGAGATTAGGATTGTTTTCATTATTGTTTTCCGAACCATCCGAATGCTCCTCCACCTGCTCCTGCCGCCGTAACATCATCTTGGTCTGCTCCGATGTTTATTTTGTAATCTCCTGTCATATTTCCTGCCGCAAGAACATTTCCAAATTGTAGTCCTGCGTCTAAACAGGGGCTTCCAGCCAGTAAAGTGAAATCAGGCGTAGCCGCAGAGGGGTCGGTCATAGTCGCACTTGCGTCAACCTTATTAGCCCCAGCAGTTACATTAGTCCTCGTCGGCGTTGCTCCACCCCAGCAGTTGTGGTCAAAATAACTATTATTTTGTTCAGTATCCCAAGAGGCTTCTGTTGTACAACCTTCTATAATATTGTTAATTACCCTAATGTGTTCTCCCGTAGTTCCTGATATTCCTGTAGTGCAGTTGTATATAGTATTATTTACAAATACTCCTCCAGCCTGAGCTATTACGTCTATTCCAGTCGTGCAAGTATCAATGATATTATTGATAAGGGCTGTTGTAGCGAAACCTCCTCCTATCCCAGTAGTTGAGTCGTGAGCATAACAAGATATAACAGACATACTTCCAGTCGGTTCAAGAGCAACACCATTAGTAGATACGCCTTCACAATCTATTATTAAACAGTTATAAGCAAAAATACCAGAACGGCCAGCGCTTTCACTACTATTATAACCATAGCAGTTTTTGAAATATCCATAATAACCCATATTCAAACCGTCATATTCAGTTGAATTTACTCTTAGATTTTCAACTATCCAGTATCGGTAAAAATCAAATAAATTTGCCCCTGCCTCAATTAAAGGTCTATCCGTTCCCGTTGGATTATCCCCTCTTGTGGAGTCATACCCATCAACAAAAAAAGGAGCTACAGCAGTTCCTGTTTGGGTATTGGAAATACTTTCTCCTATAGTGTGTGTATTTCCTGCTCCACCACCGCTGATGTAGACTGTATTTCCTGCTGTTAAGGCTTCAAAAAAGTCATCATCTAAAGCACTACCTAAAGCAAGACACCCACCGACATTACCCGTTGCGGCAGTCATATTCTGTCCACCAACAGCACAGGTGCGGTCTATAACTACGGTGTTTCCGTTAGTATAAGCAGTTATCTCATACCACCCGACTGTAGCTTGTGTTCCTGATACGATATGAATAACATTGCCTATCATCGCCTCGGTAAATCCACCTGTTACAGAAGTTAGGTTAGTAGCAGTATCAAGACAGGCTAAGTCGGTAAGAGTAAGTATAGGTGCACCATTAGCGGGTAACGAAGCGTGAGAATAATCTGTCCCTGCTGCCCCTGCCGTAAATCCACCGCCGTTATTCATAGAGGCAGAGGAAGATTGCCCCGTCGTTCGAATTTCCCAAAGTATCGCTGCGTCTAAAGCAGCAAAACAAACTTTAGGGAATAGGAATAGCAGTAATATTATTAAGAGTTTTTTCAAAGTTTTCTCGCTCCTCTTTTGTAAATTTCTTTTCAGGTATACCTTTAGGGTCAATGCTTACACCTGCTTTTAATCTTTGTTCTTTGTTCAAAGGTTCTTTAGGCGTTAAGTCAACATTAAGTTCCCAATCCTCCCAGTCATTCTGGACTTTTATCTTACGATTATTACATCTTGTAATTGTGTCTTTGATAATAGTGTTTTTAATTTCATCTACATAAATGTTGTCTAAATTGCACCCGTCAAAAACAACTCCTGTCATTCCGTCGGGGAATATATCCTTTGCAACTTCACCCTCAACCCATTCTTGGTAAAAACAGGAGCCTCTGATTATAGTATTGTTAAATTCTTTCGGGTCTATATCTTTGAAGGATACATCGTGATAAGGAAAACCTTGATTAGAGTATTTAACATTAGTAGGCTTGTCATATTTCTCATTGATAGTTTCGGCAGAACAAACTCCACAAATCAAAAGGAATATCCAGAAGTATCTCATAAAACCTCCTATTCTGGTATGTAACCTAAAATCGTTAGTTCGTAGTAAACATCAGCATCAGCAGGGTCGGCGTCTAAGGAAATGTAAACTTTCTTCCCTGCTGGTATTATGCCGCTTCCTAAATCACTGGCCGCCATATTTGTTTCGGATGAGTTGCCTGTCGTAGTGTCTAATGCGTCAATCAATACAGCATTACCTCCAGGGAAAGCCCCTGCTCCGTTATCATCACAATACTTAAGGTCTCCTGTCAGTTCAGTGACAGGGTCGGCAGCATTGCACTGCACATACCATTTAGTTATCACTATGCCTGAAGGGTATCTATCAGCGTGAAGCCACATCAGAGGCCACTCTGCGTCCTCATCCCAAGCAGAAGCCAGAACCAATGAGCCGTGCCATATTTCAATGGTAGGAATTATTTTTGCTATTCCGTCGTTTACTCTTATAAAGTCCTCATCATTATGTGTTCCTATTCCTATAGGAAAAGTTAGCGTTGCACCATCATTTGAATACATTAACGGAAACCCACTATTACCAACGCTAAATCCCGAG